>Ga0214919_10002786_pt1 | contig 27048 bp, 31 predicted proteins | sample LL1503_MetaG_FD_177994 | JGI IMG/M metagenome (GOLD analysis project Ga0214919, IMG submission 177994) | Freshwater microbial communities from Lake Lanier, Atlanta, Georgia, United States - LL-1503 | ecosystem: Environmental > Aquatic > Freshwater > Lake | place: USA: Georgia | collected...
ACTCAGTTCAATTGATATACTGATTGATATACGAAATACTTTTTTACTTGTGAATAACTTAAAATATTACAATAAAATCAATAATTTAGGTAAACAATAGTGGTGGAGCTGGGGGGAATCGAACCCCATATTCTTACTGTTTCAGTTAATCCCAATAACCTCCTTTAAGCCAAGTAATCATTGAGATATTAAATTATGCTGTCTCATATTGCGTCTTGTAATCCTAAGCCAAGTGATATACGATTTGGTATACGAATTACATTGATATACGATCACTATGACACTGACTGCAAGACAATGTGAAACAGCTACCTGCCCGCCTAATCAAGATACTAAAGTACTATTTGATGGTCAAGGCTTATCGCTCAGGATCTCTCGCAATAACAATAAGCTCTGGCTTTGGCATTTCACTTATAACAGCAAAAGAACGCAGATGTCTGTGGGTTCTTTCAAAGACTTTACTTTAGCCCAAGCTCGTGAGGAAAGAGATAGGCTTCGAAAAATACTACAATCGGGCGTTAACCCCAAAATAGCCAAACAATCAGAGATTGATAGTGTCGTTGAAGCTTCTGGCTACACTTTAGCTAGTCTATTTGAGCTTGCAAAAGCCGAGAAAATCAAAGATCCAAGGAGTCCTTGGAGTGAATCCCATATAAAAAGAATTGGATTTTCCTGGAAACATCTTAAACCTCTATATAACTACCCTATTTCTAACATCACAAAAAAGCTTTTAAGGGATACATTAGTTGCGATTCACAATAAACAACCGACCACTTGCCAGTCAGTTAAGAATTTATTAAGTGTTATCTATACCTATGCCGTAAATAACGACATTCACCCAGTTAACCTAGTATCCCAGTTCGCTAAAGATCCTATTCTTAGAAAACCAAAAAGCGATGAGGTTGAAAAGCACCCCTCTATTCCTTTAGATAAACTAGGGGCTACTTACTATCATATTAGCCAATATAAGGGTTTAAGCACCCGTTATTTTCTCTTTTGTAGTGGTTATACAAGCCTTAGAGTCAGTTCTCTTATCTCAGCTCAGTGGAAAGATTATGACTTAGATAAAGGCATTCTTAATGTAGCCAAAGAACTTATTAAAAATAACAAAGCTATTAGATGTCCTGTACCAAAACAAATGGCTAGAATGTTTAAAGACTTACAAAAAATTCAAATGTCCCTCAATAAAAACTGGAATGAAAATTGTTATATATTTTCTGAGGATGGGGTAAAACATATTGCCAAAGATACCCCTAATGATAAGTTTAAATACATTGTAACCAGGGCTAAATTGGGATTTCACGCAGTTGTTCACGGAAATAGAACGGTTTGTGAGGATTTATGGGAAGTTCAAAGATACACAGATTCAGCGATTAATATCCAACAAGACCATGCATCTCAAACGGGCAATGCTGTTCGGGATAGATATAAGGGCAAAGATGATTTCTTTGAAGAGAGAAAGAAAATGCTTCAATGGACAGCTGATTTTATTGATAAAGAAATTAAAGCCTACAAAAAAGAAATAGGTTCAGATTAAATGGCCAAAAAAAATCAAACCCTCTTAGCACTACTTTATAAACTTCGAGATGATCTCGAAAATGCTATTGCAAATCATAAAGATACTAAAAAAATACAAGTTAACGAAGAATTACAACTTGAATTCCATGTAAAAATGGTTTTGGATACCTATAAAAAAACTCCTGAGCTTTTCAATTCATATCCAGATGAGAGCTACTATCCCAATGATGCTTTGAAAATAATGGAATATTTTTGTTTGTGTGTAGACAAAAAAAAGAAGTTACCGCCTGAGATGCTTGAATACTTTCGGGATTCTTTTAAAAAAATTCTCAAAGGGGGGCAAAGTCTTGAAAGATGCCTAAATATCGTTGGACGAAAACAAAAAAATCCATACCTACATCCTGATTATTTAGAGGATATAACTTCAGATATTTTAGATAAAGGTTATAGCCTCACCCAAGCCTGTAAAGAAGCACATCTTCGTGGAGTAACTAAAGATGACAAAACAATCATGCAAAATTTCAATGAATTTAGTAAATCTCTTTTAATCGACTGGATGCTAGGAAAAGAAATAACTCTCAAAAGAAAACTTCAATCAACAGATCTAGATTCCAAACAAATCCAAGCTATAAAAAAATACTACAAAATAACATTTCCTACAGAGTAATACCCCCCTCTCTCAAAAGTCTTAACCAAAAAAAAATTCATCCAGAACCAAATTTATAGGCTCTCTATAAAGTTCCATTCATGCCTCTAAAACATTAAGGCATTTCTTAAAACAACATAAGGAAATATGAATGGAAAATCTATTTTTAAGGCCTAAAGCAGTAGCTGGGAAGCTTGATGTAAGTACTTCCACTATTTGGAGATGGGTTAAAGACCCAGAAATGAACTTCCCAAAACCAATAAAGCTAACTCCTATGATCACTGTATTTAATGCATCAGAAATTGATGCTTGGCACAGTTTTATGAGTGCAAAACCTATAAACATACAATCAAAAAATAAAGGGATAAACAATGAATAACATTAATGACAAAAAAGATTTAAATAAATTTGAGCATAAACCTGGTACTGGAAGTTTATTTAAGAACAAATTCAAAAAAACAATAAAGCAACCTGATATTAATGGCCAGATTAGATTGTCGAGGTCATATGTTGCTGGTGAAATTATAAAGTTTTCTGGCTGGATTCATGAAAGTCCAAATAATAAGTATTACTCACTTAGTGAAAATAATTACAGTCTGCAATCTGAAGTTATAGATTCTTTAGATACAGATTTATAGGAGAAATTTATGAGTGATAAGTTTGAATTTTCTATAGGTAAAGATAGGTACGATAATTTACCTAAACAATTTAGTGCAGATACTTTTGATGATTTTGTGGCACAAATTCTTTCGAATAAAAGTCAGTCTAAAGGAAACATATATTTTTCTTCTGCTTTTGAATTTGGCGAACATTACGATTTAGATAGGTTCCCTAACCCAGGTCACTATCGAATAAAGAAACTAGCTAAGCCTCTTCGAAGTTTGAGTTTAGATTTCGATGGATTTAAAGATGTGCCAATGTTTGAACGTATTAAATTAGCTTTAAAAGTGCATAAAGGTTTTGGGTACGAGACATGGTCTAGCACTGCTGATGTTCCAAGATATCGTGGAGTTTTAGAATTAAATAGATCTGTAAATAGCAATGAATTTTTAGCTATAGGGTTAGCTTTTAAGAAATACCTGCAATCTCAGTTTGGTGATGATTCAATCAATCTAGACGAAAAAATATTTGCATTGGAGCATATGGTTTATGGTCCATCAGATTCTGCCAAAATTGATTCCTTTACAGGTGAAGTATTAGACGTTAATTCTTTACTAAGAATTTGGGGAGAGAAAGTTGCAGAATCAAAAGACTTAAGCAGAATAGAATTAAATGAATATAGTTATGCAAAATTAACTTCCCAATCATTAGTTTTAGTTTTAAGTAGAATGGATTTTACTAATGAGCCTATCTGGAGTGATGTCGCAAATATACTTGCTAGAGTTTATGGTGAAGAAGGTCGTGATATTTTTATTAAATTTAGTGAAGGTCATTATGCAGGGTCTTCTTATAGTAATTTTGAAATCCATGAGGTTAAAGGTAGGTTTGATAGAGCATTACGTGACTGCAAAAATAAAAAAGGTTATGGCATTAAAAAGCTGTGCGAATTAGCCGGGTTATCTTTATCGGACGTTACATTTGAAGATAATCATGGGGAATTAGTATTTCCAGAAATTACTTCTCATAATAGACCAAAGCAAGTGACCGTTAATTTAGAAGCACTGGTACGATATAAACAGATAACCATTCGCTACAATCAAATTAAAAAAAAGATAGAAATTAATATACCTAATTTTAAATGTGCAAAAGATGAGATGGATAATGCTTCTTTAGTTTATTTAACAGATGAAGCTATTAAATCTGGGTTAACTGCATCTCGTATTGATGAAATGACCCTCAAAATTGGTGCTGAAAATCCATATTGTCCCGCTAAAGAATATATTGAGCATGCGCATTGGGATGGGATTGATAGATTTGATCAATTCTGCTCTCAAATTAAAACTCCCAATCCAGAGATGGTTAAATTACTTATGCGCAAATGGCTAATTCAAGCTGTAGCTGCAATATATGAAAGCAATGGTATAAACAGTGCAGGAGTAATTGTTTTAACTGGAAGCCAGGGTGTTGGTAAAACAAGGTTATTCAAAGACTTAACGTCGGATATTCCTGATTTGTTCTTAGAGGGCGCTATGTTAATTCCAGGGGATAAAGATAGTGTAGGCACCACTACAAGTCATTGGATTGTAGAACTAGGCGAGTTAGATTCAACATTTAAAAAAACTGAAATTTCGCAACTTAAAGCATTTTTAACAAAAAGTATTGATACATACAGAAAGCCATACGCCAAAAGAGATTCAATTCATTCAAGACGAACAGTATTCTCTGGAACTGTTAACGATTTTGAATTTCTTCATGACAGCACTGGTAACAGACGTTTTTGGCCCATTGAGATAGAAGATATCATAAGAGATGAAACATTAAATTACCAACAACTATGGGCACAAATAAAATCAATATATGACACACATGAATTATGGTACTTAAATACCCAGGAACAAAAACAACTTGAAATCTATACTGAGCAATTTCTAGTTAACGATATTCTCGTTGAAAAAATACTTAAGTACTATGATTTTGCGAATGCTAAAAACTGGGAACCAAAAACTATGGACGATATTTGTAGAGCGGTAAACCTAGAAAAAATTAACAAGGGTGATATGCAGAAAATTGCTGCTGCAATTCGTAAATATAATGGAAATCAAAAATCCAAACCATCGAATGGTGTTAAGTATCATTATGTACCAGAAAAAAATAGCAACGCTTTACCTGCTCAAGAAAATAAAAGAACTGTTCAAGATCTAATAAATTCTTTCGGCAAAGAATTGGTAAAGGGGGGCTAGTGATACTTAAATTAAGAATTTATATGTTTTTTATTGATAACTATGGCGTAATATTACATTTCTCAAAAAGTGTATTTACCCTATCACTAGTGTCTTTGCATGGGTCTTTTGGTTTTATTATGTCCAAGAGCGCTCTTCCCTTCATTAAGCAGTGCAATTTAGCCACGAAATCTCATAAAGGTAACCATGCCACTACCTAGTATACGTCTTCATGGCGCTAAGCTCTGCGCAGCTAAGTCAAAAAGAACTGGTCTCCCATGTAATAACCCAGCAGCTTTTTCATGCAGTTCCTGCCGTATGCACGGAGCTCACAAATCACGTAACGTAGCTAGGGGTGTTAACTCAGGAAAATATAAGAAAGGTCATTTTACGAAGGAAGCTAAAGAAAAAACCAGGAAAACAATCGTAAAACTTCGTTACCTTGAAGATCTGGGCCATCAGTGCGGGTTTATGAGAGGTGCTAGGACAAGGGGCCCAAAACCAACTGGGTATATAGAACTGGATTTAACTGAAGAAAACAAACTTTTAATAGCACTTAAAAAAATACAGGAGCTATAAATGATTCATGAATACAAAAATTCGCCGTCTGCTTTAAAGTTGTATTTGAGAGTAGGCCATGAATTGTAATCGAATGACTCGTGGGGAAAATTGTAAATGTAATCTGCAGTATTAGTGACTTGTAAAAAAGATTTATTTAATGTTTTTAAAGGTTCGCCATTCTTATTCCACCACTTGTTGGGACCTATTGGGTCACCGTTTTTATAAAATATACTGTAAGCCATTACACCGTTTTCGTAATAACCTTCATGCAAACCAAATTTGATGTTACTTATGTAATTTGTTTTTGTTTTTAAACTTCCATTTTCATAAAAAGTAAGTTGAACGCCATGTCTTTTTGAATTGATAAAAAATTCTTTAGTTGAAACATTACCATTAGAAAAATAAGTAATTTTTCTCCCTTGCAGCAGACCTTTTTTATAATTCTCCAAAGAACCTAGTAAGCTATTTTTATAATATTTGTATTGTTTACCATCTCTAATGTCATTTATAAATTTTTCTTTTGAAAGCACGCTACCGTCTTCATCAAAAGCCAATTGAATACCATTTCTCTTTCCATAATTGAACCTTTCGGTATATTTTCTTCCGAAGCTTGTAACTTCTTGAACTCCATGCTTCAAATCATCTTTGAAGTTGTATTGATCATATTTCCCCCAATTCTCTACAATTTCTTTTCCATTTTTCTTGCCGAATTTATAGTTAGTTTCAAATTTCAACTTACTGTATTCAAAAATTTTAGAGACGCCGTGTAAAAGCCCATTAAGGTAATGCTCTTCCTTTATTAAACTGCCACTCCAATCAAAATATTCTCTCTTACCACTTAATAAATTATTCTTATAGATACAAGTCTCTTTTATCCCTCCTTTCTTAAATCGAAAAATTTCCTTGCCATGTTTTACACCATGTACATAGTCACACTCATATATATTTATTTTAGAAGAATTAACATAGAGAAGTTTTCCATGAAGATTTTTACGGTCATCGTAAGTTGCTTGAATATCATATTTAAGCTTTAAACTACCACTTACCGCCCAATCATCTGAAGTATTTTTTATATATTGATCTATATCCAGAAAATCGTCATCTTCATGATTATTAGTAATATGATTCATTGCAAACTACCTTTAGAATTAAGATTATTAGGCTATATAAGTATAGATACATTTGAAAAATAATAAATAGAGTATGTAAATGTCAAAAGTACTATCAGGAATCAGAACAGTTCGAATTATTAAATTGGTTTTATTGGCCCTTCTAAAAACTCCTCAAATCTGATTGTTTCTTTGAATTCAATTGGAGACCTTCCTAAATCAATATTATTTTCTAAGTTAAATCCATACAAGCAAGATCTGAAAGCTCCGCGGATTTTCATTGGGAATAAATCTTGGCTTATCCATAAAGAAATACCTGCCCCAATATAACTATTCTCAAAATCATAATAAGGCATAGCTATTTTAAAATCAGCTAACAAACCTTTAAGACGGTCAAGAATCTGGGTTGAATTTAGACCTGACTTTTTAGTCGCTTTAACAATACCATCAAAGTTTTTAAGAAAATCATTTCTTCTATCTAGGTCCTCGCTGTCAAAATAGATCTTGCAATAATTGCTCACCAAATCGTCATACATATCTGAATCAGAGTCGTACCAAAAGAATTTTCGTGGTTCATTGTCATAAGTTCCACTTAAAAAGAATCCAAACTTCTTTGTTTTTGTTGCCATAGATATTAGTCTGATGTTTCATTGTTGTTGTAGGGGTCAATAGAACTTTTATACTCCCAAGAGTCATTCATCCAATTGTGTTCTAACTTAGCTGGCTCATTCACAAACTCATATTTTTTAGACATAAAATTATATTTAAGTTTTGCTGAGGGGGCTGCAAAGCGCCACTCTTTATCAACCCAGTTATATCGCAACTTAGGCGCATTGTCCTTTGCATAAGAAATATTGATTAAACTAAAAAACAAAATAATTAAAAGAGTTTTCATACACTATCCTTTTAAAATAAATAAACATTTTTAAACATGTCTTGCAGCCATACACATACATTAGGATCTAATCGCTCTGGATATTTGTGAATCATTCTACTGACCCCACTCATAGCTTTTTTTGAGATTTCTCCATTTCCATCTTCTGTAGCAATTTTATCTATAGCAAGCATAAGAAGTGTTGCCCAGGTGTCGTAATTACAAAACATAACAGACCTATTACTTACCTGTGTATATGTGTCTTTGGCGATGCTATGCAAAATATCTTTATAACTAAAATGCATCGCATCAATATCAATGTCTGTTATATGTTTGACCAAAATAATCGCACTTTCTTCCGTGGTCTCGTCTAATGCTTCAAACATATTGGCGTGATTCCATTCATGAATTCTATCTAATGTTGGGTTAATTATCATAAGGATTAATACACATCACTCGAGAGTCACGCGCCTCAATAAGTTGTTCGAGGATAGCCATCGTATCCATATACTCTTCATCTAATTCCCCAGCTAAAACTTTCTCAGCCTCTCCAAAGTTACCCATCTCTCTATAGATTTCAACTTTTAAAAGCTTTTCTTGGGAGTCATTGGGATCTAATATCTCTAAAAGGCGATTCCAATTTACAATTTGTGCAGCAATGGCAGGATATTGGACTTCTTGATCTCTATTCACATCGTTATAGATCTGCATTAATTTTGATCTAAGATAAATTTCGTTTTCTTTAGTGATATTTAAATCATCCAAGCCTTGAAGATAAATCTTTTTTGTTGGATCTTTATAAGGAATTGGGTTTTGATTTGAATCTAAGGTTAAGTCGGGTATTTCTCTTTCTTCGTTATAACCAAATGACTTTACTACTTTAGTATCTTCAACCCAGAAGCTGGCTTTACAATGCGGACACCCTACGTATGCAGGATATTCTGGCATCATAGGTGCATCCATTTTTCCGTCAGGCCAAAACTTAGCCCCAAAAGTATTACCCGATAACATAGATGAATGGGTATATTTCCCAAAGCAATGCGGGCACTCCCTTACATAAGTATTTCCTGGCAGCATTTTTACTTTTCTCCTATTAGAAAATTCTCTTGATCAATTTTTATTTGTTTCTTCGAAATACTAGACTTATAAAAATATTCTTTTTGTGGAAACTCATGCTTCACCATATATCCAAGCAATGACACTAGAATTAATACATTAATCATATTAGGAATATTTATTTTTTTCTTAGGCTGTTTTTTACTCTTCTCAATCTCTACCAAGTGATTTTTTAAATGGCTATTTGCTTTAATGAGAGCAATTAAAGATAAAACTGGTATCAAATAAATGAATAACTCAACCAGGTTTACGTGAACTAGGTAATTAATTATGCTAACTTTGGACATAGAGTTAGAATAAGGTTTGACAGGCTCAAATAATGAGCCTTAGATGAATATATTTAGTATTTTTGCTTATTCGATGTTCATTAAATTTATATAAATACTTTTAAATTCCTCATGAACTCTAGCATCTATATCAATAATAATTTTCTCTATAAGCGATTTCTTGTTTTCTCTCTTTATCATTTCTACTAATATCGTTCTCACCTCGTCTTTAGGCAGTTTATTTTGTACAAATCCATAATGAGTAAAATTAACAACCTTGGTTCCGGTCTCTTCTAAAGCGTCGAGTAAATCATTAATCAAGAAATCAGCTGAACCTTTGCCACGAGTCTTCGGAACTAAAAATAACTTGGGTGAAACTTGATTGATAATAGCAATTTGATTTTTATCGTTGCATTCCTCTACGGCTTTTTTTAACAAGGATGTATTCCAGTTAAACTTTCTTGCTATTGAGCCTAAAGGTGTAAATCCGTCCCAGTTAGCTGTAGCTGATATGGGCGTTACATCATCTATTGGTACAAACCAATACACATGACCTAATTCAGATTCATCTAGAGTATGTGTCACAACTTTAAAAGTTATGTCCATATTGCTGGAGTTCCATTTTCTATCAGCCACAAAACCTTTTTATTTCTATCAAATGAAAGAAAGTCATTAGTATATTTTTCATTTTTTTCAAAAGTTTCTTTGAGTTTAAGGCTGGTTTCTTTGATTAAGTTAATATCTTTGATTGTTATTTTTTTACATGACGTTATCGTCGGCTTATAAAATTGATAATACCGCTCTGCAATGAAAAATTCGTTAGTTTTTAATGCTGAAGTAATATCAAAAACTTCACTAACAGCAAATTTATATATTAATTTCCAGGACATATTATTTATATCTAAAATTGCAACCTTACTTTCTTGCCCATAAATTAAACTCAAAATAAGATACAAAATATTACCTTCGAGCTTAATAAGTAGGTTTTCAAACTCTCTTGTTCTTAAAGGCTTAAAAACTTCCAGAGGAATTAAAAAAATATTTTCTGCATTTGAAATGCTAATCTTAATCTTGTGTTTATTATGCTTAGATTGCAAATACAAGCTCAACAAATCTAAATCGCTTGAATTTAATTTCGCCAAAATCTAGCTCCCCGTTTAATTGTGGTCTTAATCTTTTATTTGGGCTGTCGTTATTATTATAAGTCGATTACAATCTATAAGTTCCTAAAGCTCACCAGATGAGCCTCCTTTACTATTTAATAGCTTAATAGCAAAACATCATTTCAATTATCGAGAACAACATGGCAAAGCGCTTTAGTTTTTACGACCCACACACAACTCAGCCTTTTAGAATAAGTCGAAGTAAGGTTCAATTATTTCTCGATTGTCCTAGATGTTTCTACCTTGATGTTCGGTTAGGTATTAAAAGACCTCCTGGCTTCCCATTCAGCTTAAATAGTGCTGTTGACGCATTACTAAAAAAAGAATTTGATGTACATCGCGAAAATAAAACAATGCACCCATATATTAAAGAAGCTGGGCTAAATGCAATTCCTTATCAGCATGAGAATTTAGATCTATGGCGAAACAACTTCAAGGGTGTTTCCTGTCTTCACAAAAAAACTAATTTTGAAACATTTGGTGCAATCGATGATCTTTGGCTTAATTTAGATACTAACGAAGTGATTGTGGTTGACTATAAAGCTACCTCCAAAAATGATGAAGTAACTCTTGATGCTGAATGGCAAGATGGATACAAGAATCAGATGGAGTTCTATCAATGGCTACTCCGTAATAACGGTTTAAAGGTAGCTAATCAAGGTTGGTTTGTTTATTGCAACGGTCGAAAAGATTTAGATGGATTTAATAATCATCTAGAATTTATAGTTAAGATGCTGCCGTATGAGGGTGATACGTCATGGATAGATGAGACGTTAGATAAGATTAAACGCTGCCTTGAGAGTAATTCAACCCCCCTCTCTTCGGACGATTGTGGCTATTGTAAATATGTCTCTGAATACAAAGCAGTTTTAGACTAAGTCATTGATTATATTAGTATTTATATATAGGCCTAGCCCTAGACTGGATGTTTTATCCAGCTTATACTACTCACTGGTAAGTCTCTCCAGCGAACAAAATGACTCAAATAGCACCTTTAACCCGTAAGCCTCAATTCTCAGGACATGAGACATTTGCGCTCCGTCAATTATGGCTAAAAAAAGCCTGTGACGCGATACAAGAACGCGGAATTAATTCAGCCCCTAGAAATATTTTCTCAGATGAAAACTCCATTGCAAAATTTGGCGTAGGTAAAAATATGGTGTCCTCGATAAGGCACTGGGCTCTAGCGTGTGATTGTGTATCAGAAGATGACAATAGTTATAAAGTTACTGATATCGGTGATTTACTCTTTGGTCAAAACGGCATTGATAAATATTTAGAGCATCCTTCAACAGCATGGTTAATCCATTGGAAATTAGCCGGCGAAGCATATCGAACAACAACTTGGTACTGGCTATTTAATCATGTGATAGATCCTGTGCTCGACAATGAAAATTTATTCACACAACTTAAAAATTTTGTAAAAGATAAAGAGTACAAAGTGGCAGACACAACACTTAAGCGGGATATAGATTGCTGCCTAAGAACTTACGTCCCCCGCGTTGCTGGTGAATCACCTGAAGAAATTTCTGACTCAGTCTTAGGTGAGCTATCTCTAATTCGTCAAACTGGTCGAGGCAAATTTGAATTTCAAAGAGGTCCTAAACCTACATTAAAAAATGGAATCTTTGCTTATGCATTGGTTAAATTCTGGGGTGAAGAAACAACATCAACTCAACAAACTCTTTCTTTTGAATCCATCATGCATGAATACGGCTCCCCTGGGCGTGTATTTAAATTAGATGAAGATAGTGTCATTGAGAGATTGCAATCGCTTGAAGATGTCACTAGAGGACAGCTTAAATGGTCTGATACAGCTGGTATGAGGCAGGTTATACGAACACCTAAAAATATTAATGAATTAGCTTTGATTAAGGCCGCATATGATCGATAAGCTATCAGGCAATATTTCTATATCTCGACAATTCCTCCGCTCAGTTAATATTGAAGCTGACCTAGGAAGAGCTGATGCACTCGTTGGGTACATATGCCAAGACACATCTAAAAATCTTATACAAAACATTTCATATCACATTAATGAAACACGCCAACGTGCTTTCACATGCACAGGCCCATATGGTGGAGGTAAATCATCGCTCGCTCTTATATTAGGCTCCATGGTTTCGAAAGATAAGAAGCTAAGACAGGAAGCCAGACAAATTTTAGGGGATGCAGTTACAAAACCAATTGAGCAAGCTTGGAAAACAAGTTCTGATGGATGGTTAGTCCTGCCAGTAGTAGGTAAACGAGATAGTGTTGTAAAGGGTATCGCTAATAGTTTTAAAAAAGAAACAGGTCAAGAATTAAAGAGAGCAAGTAGTGCACAATTAATTTTAAAATTAATAGAAGAAGCTGAGGCTAGAAAAAATGATGGCGTCCTACTTATTATTGATGAGCTAGGAAAATACCTAGAAGCAGCAACACAAACTGGTGATGATATCTACTTCTATCAAGAGTTAGCTGAAGCAGCAAGCCGATGTCACGGTAAATTAATTGTAATAGGCATACTTCACCAATCTTTTGAACAGTATGCTAATCGTTTGGGTCGTGAAGCAAGAAATGAATGGGCAAAAATTCAAGGTCGCTATATTGATATCCCTCTAATTGCAGGTAGTGATGAAATAATTGAATTAGTCGGTAAAGCAATAGATAAAAAAGATACAGTAAATTTAAAGCCTGTAGAAAAGTATTACAAAGTCGTTGCAAAACACATTAATAAAAGAAAACCTAATAACCCAAAAAACCTAGAGCAATCACTTCTTAACTGCTGGCCTCTTCATCCTGTTACCGCTTCAATTTTAGGTCCAGTATCAAGAAAACGCTTCAGTCAAAATGAAAGAAGTATATTTGGCTTTCTAGCCTCTGCTGAAGCGCTTGGATTTAGTGAATTCTTAAAAACATCGCCTAATAAACCCAAAAGCTTATACGGCCCTGATCGATACTGGGATTATCTAAAAGCAAATATAGAGCAAGCTATCATCGCTTCATCGGACGGTCATAGGTGGGCTGTAGCAAGTGACGCTATTGAAAGAACTGAATCAAGAGAAGGATGCACACAGCTTCATGTTAATCTTATTAAGGCAATTGCACTTATCGATTTATTTAAAGCAGGCTCAGGCTTGTATGCAGACAAAGATATTCTAGAAACATGTACTGGTAATTCTGACAACGAAGATGTGCAATCAGCCTTAAATGATTTAGCTAGATGGTCTGTTGTTGTATATAGAAAACATATTGATGCATGGACAATTTATTCAGGTAGTGACTTTGATATTGATTTAGCTGTAAACCAAATGCGAGCTGAGATTGGAAGTTTAGATACAAATAATCTCATCGAATTGTGTGAATTAGATCCTATTGTAGCAAAACGACACTACCACCAAACAGGCTCATTAAGGTGGTATTCTAGATTTATCGCTCCCCTTCACACCGCCGAAAATTACATAGGCCAATATGAAACCAAATCAGGCTCGAGTGGAGAATTTTTATTATTAATTCCGAGTTCGGACTTAAGTGCGAGAGATAATAAAAAACTCATTCAATCTCTCTCAGCAACATACACAAGCAAACCAATAGTCCTAGGCTTAGCAACAAACGCTGACAAAGTTAATGAATTAGGCATAGAGCTTTCATCATTAGAAAAAGTCCAAAAAACTCATCGAGAATTAGAAGGTGACCCTATAGCAAGGAAAGAAGTTAATACAAGAATTTCAGCTATTCAATCAGAATTAGCTGCGGAACTTAAAACTTCATTTAATTATGCGGAGTGGTATGCGAATGGGGAATTGATTAAACATGATCCAATGACTGGCATTTCAATTTTAGCCAGTGAGTTAGCAGATAAAACCTACCCTCTTACACCAATCATACACAATGAAATTATTAATAAAGATAGCATCTCAGGCGTTGGCACTGGTGCTAGAAGACAATTGATGTACAAAATGCTTCATGATAAAGGACTTGATCGTTTAGGTTATCAAGGATTTTCTGCCGATGCTGGATTATTCTATTCTGTGATTGAATCAAAAGGTTTATATCAAAGGGAAAGTAACGGTTTTAAATTTACTCTTCCAAGCCATAAAGATAAAGATAATAAGACATTAAGAATTCTTTTTGACGAAGTAGATAAGTTATTAAAAAATACTGAAGATAAAGTTAGCTTAGATGAAATATACAAAGTCTGGCAAGCACCTCCTTACGGAGTTAAGTCTGGCTTAATGCCAATACTATTTCTTGCATATTATTTTGCTAATCAAAGTCAGCTTGTTTTTTACATAGAAGATAATTTTATTCCTGAATTAAACGAGGTTTACCTTGATGAGTGGAACCAAGACCACTCACGTATCAAATTCAAATATTTTGATATGAACTCTAAGAATAAAAATCTTTTAGCCTCTCTTAGCAAAGAACTTAGTAAAATTTTTGGCAAGTCTGTAGAAGCTACACCTTTTGAATCTGCTAAAAGTTTAGTCAATTTGATTTTCAATCTTCCTAAATGGACAAAAAGAACAAATTCAATTTCTATAGAAGCTCAAGAATTTAGAAAGGTAATCCTTAGGGCGAGTGATCCCCATAAGGTACTCTTCCAGGACTTGCCTATCATTCTAAAAACAACTGAAGAAAAAGAGTTTGTAGATAAAGTTGTTGAATTAACAAATGAACTTAAGAATGCTTACCCGAATTTACTTAATAACTTTAGATCAATTGCATATAAGTTACTTGATCATAAGGGTGATCTAGAATCCTTAAGAGAAAGAGCAAAAGCAATTCAAGGTAATTCTGGTGATTTCCAGCTTGATGGCTTTATTGCAAGACTTGCTGTTTTTGATAATTCACGAGAAAACCTTGAGGGTTTATTGGCTTCACCAATTAGCAAGCCTCCAGCAGAATGGTCTGAACTAGATCAAGAAAAAGCCCTAAATGCCCTAGCAGAGTTCTGTACTAAGTTTAGACATATTGAAACTCTGAACATGCTTAGAAATAAACCTAACAATCGTGAAGCTTTTGCTTTTGTTTACTCCGACCCAAGCCACACATTTATTTCTGAAAGCTATGATATATCTGAAGAAAAAAAGCAAGAGCTGGTCTCTATTTCAAGTGATGTAATTGCAAATCTGAAAAAAAATGGATTAACAAAAAATGAAATGCTAGCTGCATTAGCTCAAGCTTGTAATCAAACCATTAAGTCTGAGGATATTTAAATGGAGAAGCATGTATTAGGTGTTTCTGGAGGGAAAGATAGCGCTGCTTTAGCTATTTATATGAGGCAACACCACCCTGAACTAGAAATTGAATATTTCTTTACAGACACCGGTGAGGAATTACCTGAGGTTTATGAGTTTCTAACTAAGTTAGAAGGTGCTCTTGGTAAGCCAATTAAAAGACTTAATCCACAAAGGGATTTTAAATTCTGGATGCGAGAAACTAATAACTTCTTACCATCACCTCAACAAAGATGGTGTACACAACGTTTGAAATTAATTCCATTTAAAAAATGGGTTGGTGAATGGCTAGATAAAGGGTATACCGTATTTAGCTACGTAGCGATTCGCTCAGACGAAGACTATAGAGAAGCTTTTCAAAGTACCAATGTAAAACTTAAAACTATTTTACCGTTCCGAATCGATGGCATAGATAAGGAGGGAGTTTTAGATATATTAGATAATTCTGGTGTAGGACTTCCAGCGTATTATGATTGGCGCTCACGAAGTGGCTGCACATTTTGTTTCTTTCAACAAAAAATTGAGTGGGTTGGATTAAAAGAGCATCATCCAGAGGCGTTTGAACACGCAAAGGCTTTAGAGAAGACGGCAACAGCAAGTGGCTCCCCATTTACTTGGAATCAAAATGAAACTCTAGCAGAACTTGAAAGACCTGAGCGCGTAGAGCAAATCAAAAAGGATTTTGAAATTAGGCTCGAAAGATATAAAGGTAAAAGTAATAAAAACAAAAATTACTTAAGGGAAGATATTATAGATATCGATGAAATTTACAGTGCTGATGAAGGTAATGGGTCTTGTAATATTTGTCACAAATAAACTAAAGAACTTTCTCGAAGTCTCCTAAAGTAACTGCTGCCATAACTTGATCAAATGTTTTTTGTTTATTCTCTAATATTTTTTCTAAATTTTCCTCAAGCGTATTTTTTATTTTAAATCCAATAACATTTACTTTTTTAGTTTGGCCAATACGAACAACCCTATCCCTCGCCTGATTATTCGACGAAGGGTTCCACCATTTATTCATAAAAATAACATTATTTGCTTCAGTTAATGTTATGCCTTCAGATGCAACTTTAGTGGAAGCTAATAAAACAGTAACCTTTGAATCGTTTTTAAATTGATCAATTACTTGCTTTCGAATTTCAATAGATTGATCGCCCAATATTGTTGTAAATAAAATCCCTTCAATATTTAATTTTTCTGCAAGGATGCTTAATGGCTTTAAGGTGTAGGAAAAAACTACAACCTTTTCTTTATTGTCTGCAATATCTTGAGCAATTTCTAATATTCGATCTATTTTAGAACTTTCATCAGACTCCTCATCGTAATCACAAATCTCTCTCAATTTACTAAATTTTGATAAATAATTCACATAGTTTGATCTTAGTACATTTTCATAAGATTTTCTTTGAGACTCTGTTAGCTCAAGTGTTTCAAGTCTCTCTATGACTGGAGGCAATTCTGATAAAACTTCATTTTTAGTTCTTCTTAAAAAGAAATTTCGAGCTTGAGCCTGCAAGGAAATCCTATGGATTGATTTATCATTTTGCGAAAATTGCCTTGGTTCAATTATGGATAACATTACAACAAGATCTTCTGATGATCTTTCAATCGGAGTTCCACTTAAAAACCATAAATATCGAGATTTAAGAGTTTTAAATGCCTGAAAAGTTAGCGATTCTTTTTTTCTTAATCGGTGAGCTTCATCTGCAATAACTAAATCTGGACTATTTTCATGAATCTGGTTTATATCGCCTCTTAAAGTTTCATAAGTAGTTATCAAAATATGGTTGCTATTGATTAACCTTGTCCATGAGTAACCTTTTTGCATTTCTGCGCGAGTAAAAATACATGTTTTAAGCTCCGGTGCCCATTTATTAAATTCATCTAACCAGGTGTTTAGAAGTGATTTTGGCGCTACGACTAAAGTCCAGTTAATCTCTCCAAATCTAATTAATCTCCTAGCAGCAGAAATTGCTTGGTAGGTTTTACCAAGACCCATATCGTCTGCAAGTATCCCCCTTTTTTTATGGAGCAACCAGGAAACTCCATGTCTTTGATAGGGGTACAAGGAATCATTTATTTTCCTTGGCAGGACAAAAGGTCGTATTAGCTCAACAATTTTATCTTCATTTAATAAATCATTTATCTTAAATTTTTTATTTAATATTTGTCCTTTTAAAAGCTTACGTTCAAGTATTGCATCTCCTCTTAGATAATTTAATACTAAGCGCGACGACCTTTTCGAGTGAAAAATTTTATTTTGAGAATATTCAAGAGTTACTTCACAATAATCTCCGTTAATTTCAATGTCACATAAAATATTCTCAATTGAAATCATCTCTTATCGATGAACACCATCTTCAATTTTTTCCCAAAGCGACTCAACTTGATCTTTATTTAACGCTGGCATTAGCATTAACTTCCATTCTTCCTTTAATTCTTCAATTTCATTTTCAGATAATTGATCTAATCCAATTTGCCATTGAACAATTCTAATTGTCAGATTAGTTGCACCATTTCTATCTTCATTCCGTATTTTCCAAGAAGTCCATTTAACATCATCTGGAATTAGTAATAAGTGTCTCCAAGGAACATCTTTAAAATCGCTATTAATAAATTTTAGAGGAGCAAAAGCATTTTTAATGCTTTCAACAGTTGGATTATCAGGATCAGGCTGGCGATCAAGTAATTTTCTTGCTATTTGAGCCAACAACTCCTGACCTATAGGCCAAAAATATATGCAATCATAAGTATCTGAATCTTCGGTGCAATTATGATCGCGCATTTCAATTGGTGATTTTTTAAGTATAGGTAATTCGCTAATTAGACCATCCCAATATTTTTTTAACTCAGCATATAAACTTTCGATTACATCATCACCTGGTCTGAAACGTTTGAAAGTATCAATATTTGAGGACTCTGAATCCCATCCACCACTTGTTCTTTTTACAGATGACACTAATAAACTATTCATGTTATATAAAGTTTCAAGGCTAGTAAAAAAAGAATCGGTTTTTCTAATGTTTTTACCCCCTTCAGTTTTTATTCTTGCAGACTCTCTTTGCCTTCCTGTCCATTTAAAAAAATCATGGTCACTTATTAAATTGCGAGTAATAATTGCAAATGTATCATCTTCATCCATAATTATGTTCGTCACATTATCCATAGGCTTAGCATAACGATTTAAGTTACCAAACAATCTTCTGTAGCGAATCATGAATTCTTTCATGTCTTCTGCTGCACGAGGCACAACAACAATTACAGTTACCTCTTCATTTTTAAAATCAGGTGGTGCATTTCTGGCTAATTCACTTGTAGGATCAGTTAAGGCTTTAATTGCTTTTAATCGATGTTGTCCATCTAAAGCATAATAATTTTGTGTTCCATCAAAAGATAAGACTCCAAAAGATTCTCTTAATCTCGTATCAGCAGCAAAAAGACTAAATCGCGGATCATCTTCCATAGTTACTGGATACCAATTTGGATTACCGTCCAGAGCCGCAACTACTATTGAGGAAAAGAACCTATCTTTTTGTCTTATTAAATATGTTGCAATACTGGTTTTTGCTCGCGATTCATTAAGAATTCTCTGAATTGCCTCACTAAGAGTATGGTCATCATAAACATCTGTTGCAAAACCAACATTTTCCGCGAGCTCTCTCATAGACATTTTGACCATAAAATAATCCCAACTACCCATTTTTGCTTTAATTGCTGGAAATACAATCATTTTTTTCTCCTTAAATTCTTAATGGTTGACCTATTTTTGCTTTTATAACATTAACTTCATTTGCGCTTGGTCCAAGAGCGTTTACAAGCACTTGCTCATATAGATTTAATTTTTCAGAATCAACCAAGGTCCACCAATACTCAAGCCTTCTAAAAATTAACTTTGCTTTAACAACATTTCCATAACCATTTACATGGTCGGTAAATCTATTTTTAAGGTTAGTTGATTGGCCTACATATATTGCATTATTTAAGCTACTCACTGCTGGCCCCAAATTTCCCATGCTCACTGTATTGCTACAAATAATATATATACCAGACTCATTAGGAATCCTATCTTTAAAAACAGTTTCGAGATACGCTCGATTCCATTTAGTATCAGTTAATAATCTTTGCAAATTAACCCAATCTATCTCATCCAGCGACCAGCCATATCTCATAATATTAACTTATCGCAATTTCGTATAAAGATTGCGGATCAGAAGATTGTTTTCGAATTTTTAATTCAACGCCAACTAGCGAACCCAATTTTTCTCTAAGGGGCTCTAACTCTGCGCATATAGACTTAGCCCCCACAATAACATGATTAATTAAATTATTTTTTTTATCAATAACATTAATTGCTGCGACATAGCCTCTTGCCGTTTTTATAACAAATGGGTCTGAGGTAATTTCAACATGTTTCCAATTTTCATCAATTACAAGTCTAGGCGCTTCAGTACCTACTTTAGTTTTTATGTCATGAATACTAAAACTTTCACATTGATGAATACTTCTTCTGCAGGCAAGTTCTTCTGCCTCTGTAGATTGAAAAATTACTAACATTGGTATCTTTTCTTGAAAATTATTTATAACTAAATAGTGTAAATAATTAGCGCCATCAATTATATTAGCTGTCTCAATTACATTTATCTTATTATCATAGATATTCCAATTTTTTTTTGCACTCACTAGCAAACACTTTGTTCCAACTTTAACATTCTTATAATCGATATTTTTTAATACCCTATCCCATCCATCTCTAATTTCCTGTTTTAAGGGACTTTTACTATTTAATTGAATAACTGGTGCATTTAAAAAATTAATTATTTTGCTTGGTTCTACATATGCTAAAGCGTTTTTACTACTGCCAAGCGCATCTAAAACAAGTCTTGGAGATAAATTAACTTTTGCTCTAATGCCTTCACTGCTAATTACGCCTTTTTGATTTTTAGTCATATAAATATCTTAAATATTAAAATTAAATTTTCTTAAATTAGTTGCACTAATAAGTATCTAATATTAACGCGTATTTTTAATTTCTAAATTACTAATTCTAAATAAAGCAAAAGTTCTAGATTCATTCCTCAGTAAACAATGGGCATCTAAACATTCCATTCGACCTTCTTCCCCAAATTCATACCAGAATACTTTTCTAGGCGTTACTTCTCTAGAAGTTACCTGATCGCTTTTATCAACATACCTAAAGGAAACATTTCTATTCGCACTAATTGCTTCAAGCAAAAAATCTTTATTAGTTTTTGTTTTTGATTCATTGTATGTTCTTTTATTAGGTGACCTCTTTAGTTTTACTTTTTTTTGGCTATAAGTTTTCCTTATTGGCTTTTTATACTCTCTAGCTCTGTATGTCTCTCTGGGCTGAATTTTTGGGCTACTAAACGACTCAATTAATACCCATATTAAAATCAAAAAAATAAAGAAAACAAGTATCAATTAATTACTCACAATTAATAATCATACTCATCGGTATAATTGTTAACTTCTTTTAAAACCATTCCTACCGGAGTACCTTCCAATAATGACTTTAAATTGCCCTCAAAACCAGAAGCAATTAATAAGGAAGTGCAAATTTTAAGACAAGGTATACTCTCCTCAAAATGCATAAAATCACTAGATAATATTTTCAGTCCCTCAACAATTTCTTCGTTGGTAAAATTTTTTAACTTATTTCTAAATTTTAAAGCTCCACAAGTTGTGCAAAACGGATTTACACACAATTTTGATTCTAAAGCATGATACGTAAGATCCCTAAATTGAAGCGCTTTATTTGAATCAGCCATTATGTCTACCCAAGATGCAATAGGGATATCATAGAGTATCTTTTTAAAAAATCATCCTTTGAGCCTAGCTTTTTTTAATTCAGCATCTCTCTTATCCATAGCTCTTTTGTTGTATATCTTCCATTGGACTATCCCCTGCTGTATTAAGTATTTTTCATAATCGCCAGGATAATAAGGTTCTTTTTGAAAACGACGCATTTGTTTGTATTGTTCTAATGAAATACGAGCCCATTTAAATTCATTCATTCTTTATCCTTTTCTAATGTGTCATTTACACAGTCAGCAATAATCTGCAAGACTTGCCTATCCACCACCACATATCCTGCTTTGGAATGGTGAACATTACATGTCCTTATTGCCTGTGCTTCTGCATCTTCTCTATTGATGTGGTATCCAACATACCAGCAACCACCGTCCACGATGGCATACCAATGTTTAAATGGGTAATTAGCCATGTTGCACCTCCTTACTTTTCTTAACCTCTTTTAAGGTGGGCAAATGAACCCAATGCCCTGGTATGTAATTTCTTCCTCTTTTTCTATCTGTAAAATAACGACCTCCCCAAGAACCTGTTTTCCAATACCAATGATCCGTAATACAAATATCCCCATGCGGGAATCGGGTTTGGTCTTTATAAAAATAAAGGACTAAGTTAAGAACATATTCTCGTGAGAGATGGGAATAATATTCGGTCCCCCAGGGGCCAAATCTTTGGGGTAAGGCGTAATCCACAATGCTTTTTGCATCTTCAATTACCTTTAAATCTTTTATCTCTTCAGGGATGTTTGCATAGAAATATGTTTCACCAAATTTCCAGCTAGTTTGATTGCGTCTTTTGTTACTTGATCTAATAGACATGTTACTTCTCCAATTTAGCAGCTTCGACAAATGTCAGGGTGTGCAATTTGAGTTAAATCACCCGTTATAAATACAAAAACTCGATTCAGCTATGTGCCAAAACGAGTTTCAAATATCGTTTTAGCAGTGTTATTTTCTGTGGCCTGCAATCGATCTAAATCACCACAGCTAAACTGTAATCTTGTTCACTCTAGTTTTCAATACTTTTATTGGATTTATTTACTGGGTGGCTCAACCTGTGAGCCTGGGTCTAGAGTAAAGTTGTAAGATATGAGTATTAATGAGCGCATCTATCAGATAGATCAACTACTTAACGGAAGAAATTTCGTTACTTTTCAAGACCTTATGGAAAGATTGGAAGTCTCAAAAGCTACTTTAAAGCGTGACTTAGCCTATATGCGTGACCGTCTCAATGCCCCTATTGTCTTTGATAGAGACCTAGGTGGGTATCGATTAGAAAAGCAGGTCGGTAACATCAAATATGAATTACCAGGGCTTTGGTTTAATGCTGACGAAATTTTTGCTCTACTCACCATGCAACACCTTTTGAACAATATTGATTCAGGAGGAATACTATCTCCCCATATTAAACCCCTTATATCACGTCTTACTGAATTACTGGGCTCAACTAATGATCCACTTGATCAATTACAAAAAAGGATCAAGCTTGAAACGATAGGCTCAAGAAAGTTTGATCTAGATCATTTTCAGGCGATCGGGTCATCTTTACTAAAAAGAAAACAAATACATATCGATTATTTAGGTCGAGGTAAAAACGAACTCACCTCAAGAGATATATCACCACAGCGATTAATTTATTACAAAGACAATTGGTATTTAGATGCTTATTGTCACTTAAAAAAAGATATACGGAGTTTTTCTGTTGACGCCATCCAGCGTGTTGAAATTTTAGAAACAAAAAGTATTGATGTAAGCGAAGAAAAATTGAATGAAGAACTGGGCTCAGGTTACGGTATATTTTCTGGGAAAACAATTAAGTGGGCAACACTTAAATTCACGGCAGAACGGGCACGGTGGGTAGCACAAGAAAAATGGCACCCAAAACAAGAAGGGCAATTTTTAAAAGATGGTAGCTACCAACTTAAGGTGCCTTACAGCAAAGAACCTGAACTCATCATTGACGTTATGAAATATGGTCCTGATGTTGAAATTGTTGAGCCAAAAGACTTAAGAAAGAAAATACAAGAAATGCTTATTAAAGCATTGGGAAATTATGAGTAAGCTAATTATTGACGAGAGACATTCAAAAGGCTTGGCAAATCAATTCTTCAATTATTTTTCCGAGGATGCAAATAATAATTTAAAGCATAGATATAGAAGCAAAAAAAAATTAAAGGGTAGAAATAGCTTTGATGAATTTATTAAGGATTTTAAAAATAGTATTAAAAATTATTCATTAAATACTATGGTCACTGGATCAAAAAGAAATCCTTTTTTAATATTCAATCTATTACTTCCCCATAAAAAAAGACCATTTAACTCATGGAGTGAGAGAAGTTTATCATCTTACGTTTATATGGAAAATATCAGACAATATTATTGGAATAGAAGTACCTCTATTCAATGCGAACAAAACTTTTCCATAAGTGAACATGCAATTTCCAGAATTTTCATGAGATCAGGCCTTGCTGAGGCTTTTGGAAAAGATAATTATTTTGTCATACTAAATGAAATGAAATTTGTATGTTTATGGGCAAGTTTTTGGAGCGCCCTACTTTATAACATCAATGATATAAATGAGAATATTGATGATGACAAAAAAAAGAAAATTAAAGTATTAATACCAGCTCCAAATGGAATTTATCTTGGATATATAGTTCATGACGAAGCTCATCATTTAGAAATCCGAACCTATCTTAGCAATAAAGATTTAGCTGATCCTCAATTAAAATTACGAGAGCTATTTATAGGAATATCTCAAAGCCTTGAAAACTCACCATTAAGCTTTTATCCTCTCAAATTTCATGGAATGAATAATTATGGCTGTACTTTCCCATTTAATTTAATTTTATGGAAACTAAAAAATCATATAGATTTAATTTCAGAAGTATTTTATGAAAAATCAATCCGAGACAAGGAAGCGACTGGTTTTGAGGTTTACGAGTTAAGTAATTCATTAAATGCTTTTATTAAATATATTGAAATTAATGAAATAGAAAATGACTTAGCAATGCAAGATGCTGATCTTAGGAAACTATCTATGCAAGAATTTTTATTTAATTATTGTGCGCTCAATTAATCATGCAAAATAACGTACGAGAAATATGGCTTCAAAAGGCAGTTGAACTTATCTCCCCCATTTTCAAAAATAAAGGTTACACAATTCCAAAGGTTCAAGTTTCATGTGGATTTCCGAGTACTGGTAATAAAAGCAAACATGTCGGTCAATGTTGGGGCAAAAGCTCTACAAGTGATGATACTAACCAATTATTTATATCCCCTGTTTTAGATGAGCCTGTGCAAGTTCTAGATACATTAGTCCATGAGCTAGTTCATGCTGTTGATGACTGTATGCATCATCACGGTCCTGAATTTAAAAAAATAGCTACAGATGTTGGTCTTCAAGGATTAATGAGAGAAGCAAGTGCTGGCCCCTGGTTACATGAACAATTAACAGCTATCTCAAGACAGCTTGGCAAATATCCACATTCAAAAATTAATTTAGCGCATAGTGCATCAGCTAAAACAGGCCCTAGACCAAGAGCCAAATGTAAAAAATGTGGTTATGAAGTGACTCCATTAAAAAAATGGTTATTTATGGGACCACCGCTTTGTCCAAAGCACACTACTGAAATGGAACCTATTGGTGACTGGGAAGAAGCTATAACTTCTACAAATGAAAAGTAAATATCTTTTTTTAGACTTTGATGGCGTGCTACATCCTGACCGCTACTCATTATCTAATTACGATCCGGATAGAGTTTTTAGAAGTAATGAGGTCTTTAGCCAGGCGCCCGTGTTAGCTGGATTAATAACAGAGTTTCCATGTCAAATAATCATTTCATCCAGCTGGAGATTCACTTACAACCTAGAAGAAATGAAAGAAAAGCTACCAAAAGCGATTGCAAAAAATGTTGTTGGGATGACAGGTGATGCATATATAGGCCCCTATCCTCGATACAACGAGATTCAAGAATATTTAATTAGTCGCAACAAGAGTCTCTACGGATGGCGAGCGCTAGATGATTCAAAAATGGAATTCCCCAACGGCTGCACTGATTTAATTTTATGCGATCCCAATACCGGTATTGCTTCTAAACAAATACAGGAATTAAAAAAATGGTTGCAAAAGTAATTATCGTTCTCTTGAGTTTAATTTATCCCTTGATTGTTTCGGCCGAATACCAATCTTCTATAACGCTCGAGAAATACGTTAAAACAATTACAGTTAATGCAGATGGCACAAGTGAAGCAATCACAGAAGCTTTAGATAGAATTGAAACAGACAAAGGTATTACAGCCTTTAGTCAGAGCGACCTAAGCTTTATAAAAGGTATGGAAAGACTTGAGATTCTCGATGCATATACCATCACACCTTCAGGCAAAAAGATTAAGGTAACAAAAAAGAACATTCGTGAACGTGATGATTCATCTGAACGCGGTGCCGATATTTTTACAGACACGCGCCACAAAATTATCATCTACCCAGAGGTATCAATTGGGAGCAAGCTCTACTCAAAAATTAAAGAAACGAACTTTAAAACAAAATTTAACGGTCATTTTATTTTTTCTGAATTTGCAGTGCCTTACTTCAAACACGATTACAACGAGATTAATTTCATTGTAGATAAACGTATTAAATTAAATTTTGATAGCAAAGGCTTTGAAGGTGGTTTCATTAAAGAAACAGAAAGCCATAAATACTATAAATATACCTATAAGCAAGCAACAGTGAGTCCTTCTGAACCAGGTATGGTAAGTCTTTATGACACTTCTAACTATCTAATTGTTTCTTCGTTTAATAACTACGCTGAATTGGGTGAAGCCTATCAAAAATTAGCTAAATCTAAAGCCAAGCCAACCGGATTCATTCAAGGCCTAGCTGACGGAATCATAGCGAATAGAGGTGGTGGAGATAAGCGTGCAGAAGCTAAGGCTTTATATGAATGGATTGTTAATAATATTCGCTATGTAGCTGTTTACGTTGGCAATGGTGGTCTTGAACCTCACAACGCAGAAAGTATTGTTAAAAATGCATATGGTGACTGTAAAGATCATGCGGTTTTGTATGAAGCTTTATTAGCGGCTAGAGGTATTAAGAGCAGTCCAGCGCTCATTAATTTAGGTGAAGCATTTACCCTCCCAAAATATCCCGTAATCTCCCCCCAAAATCATGTCATAACTTATATTCCGGAATTTGATTTATATGTTGATGCCACAGCACAATCTGTTCCTTTTGGTGAAATTCCATTCGGCGACCGCGGCAAACCTACCGTATTAACTGCACTCAAAAAAATGGGTAATACGCCAGCAATGAAAGCAAGTGAAAATATTGTAAGAACATCAGTTAAATTTAAAATACAGCCTGATGGGAAAATTGATGGTATTAGCACTGTGGCGGTTTCAGGGCCCATTGAAACTAGCTATAGAGAAAACCAAGTTGGCAATGTAGGTAAAGATGACGACAAAATTGCTGCTGAGATGCTTAGCACTTATGGAGAAACAGGGACGGGGAAACTGCAATTTACAATGCCAAATTCATTTGATGAGCGTTATGAAGAGAATGGTACTTTCACTTTAGATCCAATAGCTAACATCCCTGGCCCAGCCGCAATGACCGTCCCTGTAGGATTAACGCAAGGCAGAATCTACATCATTTCAAAAGATAAGCCTTTAGAGTCTAGAAAATATCCTTATACATGTTTCGGTAGAACGTATCTGGATTACTACACGTTAGAATTTCCTAAAAAAACTAGGGTTACGCGAATACCGAATAATGTTAATTACAACAAGGATGGCATGACTTACAAGGCAACATACAAAAAGAAAGACAATGTTATTACTGTAACAAGAGAAATGATCTTGGACGACAAGAATATGTTTTGTGAAGCAAAGAGAGAAGAACAAAAACATGCTTTTTTTA
>Ga0214919_10002787_pt1 | contig 27047 bp, 23 predicted proteins | sample LL1503_MetaG_FD_177994 | JGI IMG/M metagenome (GOLD analysis project Ga0214919, IMG submission 177994) | Freshwater microbial communities from Lake Lanier, Atlanta, Georgia, United States - LL-1503 | ecosystem: Environmental > Aquatic > Freshwater > Lake | place: USA: Georgia | collected...
TTCCAGGACACAAAGCTTTGCCGGTGGAAGAGGAGTAGGCCTTGCGGTGTGCAAAAAGGTTATTGAAGTACACGGCGGGAATATCAAGGCCGAAAGTAAAAGAATGGGTACTACAATCAGCTTTACCCTGCCTTATATAAGCAAGGTGTAATTTCCATCTTCACTGTAATAATAAAGCAGTTAGTTAATAAAGATTCTTAAGCTTAATTTGTTTTTAAGTTGAATTAGCGGGTTTAATGAGCTTACAGTAATAAATGATAAGTATTAAAAACTGTATAATTCAAATCTGTGGGTGAATATGTCAAAGGCAACTCTCTATGATAAGTTTAAATCGGATAAAGAATCTACTATTGGGGTTATCCAAGAATTCTTACAATCCACCCCAAAAAGTCCAACTATTGCTCCAGAGGATTTAGGACAATATCGGAGAGATGCAGTAACACTCGTATCACAAGGAAAATTTACCGAAGCACTGCAAACCCTTGAACGCTTAAGAGATGCAAAAAGTGGCATCGTAATGCAGGAAATAACAAAAGATGGGGTACCGGTAATTATAAGGGACGCAAGAGCTGCTAAAAATCCACCCGTTCGGGAAACTGAAGCTTTTGAGATGCAATATTTAAACGCAATAAGAGCTGGAATGGATATTGCAGAAATAGCAGGAAAACCTGCAATAAATACTCTGCTACAGAGAGAAGCTACGGAATTCATGCAAAAATTTTCTGAAAATAAAGTTTTATCTCAAGAAGAATTAGCAGGGTTGTTAAAAAAACAAATTAAAGATCTAGGAAAAATCCTTGAGTCAAATGGAATACCGGACGCATATAAAAAACTAAATATTGCTAAAGACTTTCAAAATTTCAACGATAAACACTCGAATATAGTAACAGTTTCTTCAATTGAACATAACGGGCAAAAACATACAGTAATTGAAGCAGAAGTAGCCATGAAAGGCTTAACGGAAAGTCAAAAGAAGCAATATGAAAGTATATTGCAAAGTGAAGGACCAAAACCTTCCTGGTATACTGCCATGCCTAAATGGGAACAAGCACTATGTAAAAAATATGCAAGCAAAATTGTTGCCGGTGAACACGTAATCCCGACTCAGCTCAGGCAAATTGCAGGAATGAAGAACGCTTTTGAAAAAATTACTGCTATATCTGCAGGAGGAGAATTAGAAATACTCCACACCTCAAAACATGCAGGTACTTTAGCTTCTCTTGCTAGAGACAAAAATGCAAGGCAAGATATTACAGATGGAAATGCAGAGCAAGCCAAAGAATGGATCGGGCCAGAAAAGACATTGCATTGTAATACTTTTAATTCTGGACCTTTAGGAGCAGGAGATGACCCTGAAATAGTAAGAAGTACTAAAAAAGCTATGGAGAACGTCGGTGGAAAAGAAACTAACACTGCTTTTAATAGCTTCCGATATTCAGGATTTGCAAATGACCTAAAAGGTACAAAAGATACTTTAAAAATGTTAGCAGGTAGCCTTCCAAAAGATAAAGAATTCGACAAAATAAAATCCCATCTTCAGCCAAAAGGCTTTTTTGGCAGGTTATTGAGAACAGGTACTGCAGAAAAAGAAATACAAGATTTACTTAGTAGTAAAAAAATAGATAGCAGAACAGTAGAAATACTAAAAAGCGCTATTGATCTAAGACGTTCGGTAGAAAAAGCTGATTCTCTTTTAAGGTTTGGAGATGCTGAAAATGCTAGTCTTGCAACTTCGACCAAACTCAATAAATTAACTAGCGCCTTATCAGATTTAGAATCACCGCCAAAAGGAATGGCGAAACTTCCGTCGAAAGAGGAAATATTAAATATGTGCGCAAGCGGTAAAGATAGGACTGGCCTTGCTGAACATGACCAAACAGCAAGGGCAATAGCAACTAAAATCGGAGCACCTATATCAGATATAGATAAGCAATTACTTGCATCCGGACATACGGCTCAGCAGGCTGGAGGAATTAATGCCGGCGGTGCTACTATTGGATGTTATGGTACAAAAAGCGAAAATAGAGCAGGTATACCGGTAAGCCGAAAAGAGAATTTAGAAGCAATAGTAGAGGTAACAGCAAATAGCAATAAGATCAAAGGAAAAAGCAAATTAAAAGAACCTAAAGTTACCTCTCCCGTTAAACCCTCTACTAAACATAGGGTGCAAACCAAAAAACTACAAGCAGTTGTAGATGCACCAATTAGACCGAGAAGTAAAAGTGCTGATGCTGAGTTAGGTTCTCTACCTTCTCCTCAAACCCCTCCGGTTAAAACCGGTAGACCGAAAAGTAACAGTATCTAACAATTCAAGACTTTAGCTTTTTAAGGTTTGGCTAGTTTGTTCCTAAGGGAAGGTGATAACATAATATTAAGCTCCCGCAATTGCTTTTCTTCGGCATAATTTGGAGCACCCATAAGTAGATCTTCTGCTTGTTGGTTCATCGGAAAAGCAATAACTTCACGAATATTTGCAGTGTCGGCTATTAGCATAACCATTCTATCTATTCCTGGTGCAATACCTCCATGGGGAGGAGCTCCATATTTAAATGCTCTTATCATACCGCCAAATTTATTATCTACTTCCTGCTGAGAATAACCGGCTATTTCAAAAGCTTTATACATCAGATCGGGCTTATGATTTCTAATTGCTCCACTAGAAAGTTCTATGCCGTTACAAACTATATCATACTGGAAAGCCTTAATCTGTAGCAATTCTTCTTGAGTCTGAGCTTTGTCTAAAACCTCGATTCCTCCTTGCGGCATGGAAAATGGATTATGGCTAAAATCAATTGTCTTAGTATCTTCATTAAACTCATAAAATGGAAAATCAGTAATCCAGCAGAATTCAAAACGATTGTAATCTATCAGCCCAAGATCGATACCCAGTTTTGTTCTAATTTTACCGGCTATCTTGGACGCTTCCAGCTCCTTAGCACAAACAAAAAATATTGCATCACCATTTGTTAATTTCGCAGCAGTTTTTAAATTTTCCAGCTGCTTTTCATTTAAGAATTTTGCTACTGGGCCTTTTACTTCTCCCTCATCGCCAAAAGTTATGTAACCAAGGCCGTTTGCCCCCTCGTTAATAGCGAATTTGGTCAAATCATCAAAATATTTACGTGATTTGCTGAGCAATTTAGGCCCAGGAATTGCCCGCACTACAAACCCTTTCTCGATATTGTCCTTAAAAACTGTAAATGTAGAAGCAGCAAAAATATCCGTTACATCAATGATCTCAATTGGATTACGTAAATCCGGTTTATCATTACCATACTTAAGCATAGATTCAGTATATGGAATTCTGACAAAAGGAGGGTTGGAAACTTTTTTATTACTAAATTTACTAAAAATTTCAAACATTAATGGTTCAATCGTATTAAACACATCATCTTGCGTAACAAATGACATTTCAATATCAAGCTGGTAAAATTCACCCGGCGATCTATCAGCCCTTGCATCCTCATCACGAAAACACGGCGCTATTTGAAAGTACCTATCAAAACCTGACATCATTAACATTTGTTTGAACTGCTGAGGTGCTTGCGGAAGAGCATAAAATTTACCAGGATGTATTCTACTTGGGACTAAGAAGTCACGAGCCCCCTCCGGAGAACTGGCTGTAAGAATCGGCGTTTGAAATTCGATGAAACTCTGGGAAATCATATATTTTCTGATTTCAGCAATTATTGTAGATCGAAGTATTATGTTATTGTGTAGCTTTTCACGCCTTAAATCTAGAAATCTGTATTTAAGCCTGATATCTTCAGGCGCTTCTTGCTCAGAATTTACATTAAGAGGTAACATATCTGCTTCTGATTCTAGAATGTAACTCGTAACTACTATTTCAATTTCACCTGTATTGATTGTTGTATTTATATTATCTTGATCTCGGCTAACTACTTTACCCTCTACTGTAATAACGCTTTCATAGCGCAAATAACTTGCTCTATCTTTTAACGATAAGTCTTGGTCAGTAAAAACTAATTGCGTTATTCCATAATGATCTCTAATATCTATGAATAACAAATTACCATGGTCTCTGCGTCTGTGAACCCACCCAGATAACTTTACTGTTTGACCAACGGATAATTTGTTAAGTTCACTACAATTATGAGTTCTGTATTTATGCATAGAATTAATAATTTTAATATTCATATGTGTACATAAGTATGTACTTATATATATAATAGGCATTTTAAGCAATCAAAATCATGATACTTATCAGCAATCAATCAGAGTTTAATAAAATCTGCGAGGTTTTATCAAATGAAAGAATTCTTTATATGGATACTGAGTTCCACAGGAGAAAAACTTACTATGCGATTTTAAGTATTATCCAAATTAGTACTCCAAATCAAAAAATAATAATAGATGCGCTTAGTGATATAAACCTCTCTGCCTTAAAAACTATACTGCTTAATCCACTTATACTAAAAGTACTCCACTCTCCAGACCAAGACTTTGAAATATTTTTAAAGCTTTTTGGTGCTCTCCCAAAAAACGTTTTTGATACTCAAATTGCAGCAAATGTTTGTGGTATGGAAGAAGGAATGGGTTATAGCAAATTATGTAAAGCAATGTTAAATATTGAGATAGATAAATCGCTTCAAAAAGCCAATTGGCTTGAGAGACCTTTATCTAAAGCTTTATTGGAATATGCAATCCGTGATACTGAATTTTTAATCCCCCTACACAGAATATTATCGGATACCTTAACAAGCAGAAAATTATGGGATAATTATAACTCTAAAACCGCCAAATTATTAGATAGTAATTCTTATAAATTTTCTCCTGAGAGAATAATCCAAAAAATGGAGCTAAGGAACAAAAATGAAGAATTTTTACATAAGTTGTTCCAATTTGCTTTACTTAGGGAAGAATGCTCGCAGATACTTAATATTCCAAGAAACCATTGCGCTAAAGATCATGATCTTATAATCCTTTCAACTCATTTACCTACTAATAATGAGCAATTAAATAAGCTTTACCTGGGCTTTATTCCATTATGTAAAACCCAGTTCAGGAATAAAATATTTGATTTATCTGAAGGGTTAAAAACTAGCAAATTAACTTAATATATCATTTAAATTTTTGCAAACTAGTCAATTTATCCCTTAATTTCTCTCTTAAATATATTAGTAATTATTTAATCACCGATTTTTTTATAAATACACTTGCATCATCAAAAAAGAGTTACTACCATTTAAAATGTTAAGTATCTATTTATTATGGCCAGAAAAAGTATTTTTAAAAAATCTCAAATAAATCATTCTTTGAAATTTTTTACTTTTAGTAAAAAACCTATTCGATCAATTTTAGCTACTTTAACTCTAGGAATCGCTATTGGTGTTGGTTACGAAGAAATGATAGGTATAGGGACCTGGCATAAATTTCAAGCAGATACCGATAAAATTAACGTTTGCTTTACCCCACCATCTGGTTGTGGTAGCTTGATTGCTCAACAAATAACTAAAGCAAAAGAATCTATTTTCGTTCAAGCTTACGGGCTAACATCTGATATGATAATTCATCAGCTTAAAAATGCTCATGAACGAGGGGTAAAAGTCAGGATTTTGTTAGATGGAGGAAATTTAAGCGATAACAAGGATATTTTCGAACATTTTAAAAGGCTTGGCATTGATGTATATTATGATAAAATGCCTGGGATTGCTCATAATAAAGTAATGATAATTGATCGAAAGAAAGTTATAACAGGCTCTTTTAATTTCACTAAGGCAGCAGATAACAAAAATGCTGAGAATGTACTCTTAATAGAAGATAGTGAGCTTGCTGCAACCTATATAGATAATTGGAAAAGTAGGGCAAAACATAATATACATTAATGGTTAGTATTAAATATGAACAAAATATTTTTTTTATACTTTCGCTTAATAATTATCTTTTCAATTTGCTGGTTACAAAATGCTTGGGGAATAACAGCTATTGAATTGCCTATCGATTGTAAGCTCGGAGAAAACTGCTGGATTGCCAACTTACCGAGGCATTTTAATGATGGTAAAGAAGTAGACTACAAGTGCGGGGTCAGGACTTTTCCCGGTCACAGAGGTACGGATTTTATTCTAGAAAATATCGAACAAATTAAACAAGGAGTGGATGTGCTTTCTCCGTTTGATGGAGTAGTTAAAGCAGTAAGAGATGGAATTGAAGATATCAATGTAGATATCGGTGGTCTTGACAAAATAAAAGACCAAGAATGTGGTAACGGGGTAGTTATTACTACACATGATTTAGAAGCCCAGCTTTGTCATATGCAAAAAGGTTCTATTTCGGTCAAAGTAGGCGATCGGGTATTAGCCGGCGAGCGTCTTGGTTCTGTTGGTCTATCTGGCAACACTAACCATCCTCATCTTTATTTTGCTCTTAGTAAAAAAAATCAAGACGGTAGTTTAAGCGAAATAGATCCTTTTTATGGTGATCAACCTAATTGCGGTCTCCGTCCTCAGCCATTGTGGGCAAATCCGGATTATTTAAGCGAACACATCAAGGATGGAATTGTTTATAACTATGGAGTAGCTTTTCAAATACCGGAACTGGCAAAAGTTAGGGAAGGATACTATCAGCGCATTATCCAACCTCGTAATCCGGAAGTTATAATGGTCTTTGCTGATGTTTTATCAGTTGATAAAGGACATAAAATGAAGGTGCAATTTCTTGATTCAGAAGAAAAAATACTTTTTGAGAAAGAACATGAATTCTCTAAATACCAACCTAAATACTTTTTTTATGTTGGCAAGAACCTTCATAAAGAACAAATACACGGTAATTTCACTATAAAAATTACTTATACAAAACCTGATGAATCTGTTGTAACTTATAGTAAAGAAGTGGTGCTCGAGTGATAATACAGACTGTAATTTAGGATAGAAGAATGCTAAATATCTGCTTAGTACTTTTATTACTTTTCTCAGTAGTAGTAGTTTGCGTCATGTTACTACAAAAGGAAATATTTACAAAATTACTATTTTTAAATACCGCAACTAGTCTAATATCTTTATTTATCTGCTTTTTAGGCAGTTATAAAGTTAACAGCTCTTACATCGACATCGCTTTAATATATTTTTTACTAAGCGTGGTTGGAAACTTGGCTTACTTAAAATATTTTTTACAGAAACATCAAAAAGAAGCAAAGAATGAGCAGTAATAATAATATTGTGATCCTTGGCTGCGGGCTTAGTGGCATGATAACTGCTCTAGCTTTAGCAAACTATAATATTTCCAGTACTATTGTTGAAGCACAGTCTACTACTAACCAAGAATTTTTTGACGATATCCGAACTACTGCAATAAACGCTTTTTCCCGAAACATCTTTGAAAAAATTGGCATTTGGCAAGAACTACTAAAATTATGTGGGCCTATAAACGATATATATGTTGTTGATAATAAAGCCCCTGAAATGCTCCATTTTCTAATAGAAGATAATTCTTGCAATAAGAAAATGGGTTATTTAATAGAAAATACGAAATTTAAAAAATGCCTTTATGATTTAGTGAAACAAAATAAGTGTATAACTGTTTTAGACAATATAAAATATCAGAGAATTAATAATAATTTGGATTATTGCGAGCTTGCACTAAGTAATAATAGCAAATTAGTATGCAAACTGCTGATCGCTTGCGACGGTAAGAACTCTCGAGCAAAAAATTTATTTTTTTCTAATGAAATAGAAGAAGACTACAACCAACAAGCCTTAACTTTTATTGTGGGACATGAAAGAAATCATGAAGGCACCGCCGTTGAGCATTTTATGCCTACCGGCCCATTTGCTATCCTACCCTTAAAAGATCCTTATAAGTCGTCTATTGTGTGGACGGTTTCTGAAAGTTACGCATCAGCTCTTTTAACCATAGAACCCAAAGAATTTGCTTATCTAGTTCAAGAAAACTTTGGTTCATTTCTAGGAAAAATTGAATTCCAAAGTAAGGTGGGTGGATTCCCGCTTAAAGCGTATACGGCTAAAAAATACTATAATAATAGCATAGTCCTAATTGCTGATACTGCTCATGTGATTCATCCTCTTGCAGGGCAAGGTCTAAACCAAGGAATAAAAGATATAGATTGCTTATCTAGTTTAATTGCTGTAAATAGTATTAATAAAGATACGCTGATTAACTATCAAAAACTTAGACAAGACGATAATAAAAATATGCTATTAATTACTGACGTTATTAATAGTATTTTTTCGTCCAACTCAAAAATATTTCACTCAACAAGACAGCTTGGTTTTAAAGCAATAGAAAAAATTCCCCCTTTTAAAGAAATGCTGATAAAATACGCCATGGGAGAAAGAGGAAAATAAGTAATTTTAACAACCAATTAACTAGCTTTTTCCTTTAAAAAAGCAATTACGTCTGCAATTTCTTCAGGTTTGCTAAGGCCGGCAAACGACATTTTAGTACCAGGAATAAATTTAGACGGTTTATGCAGGAACTTATATAAACTTTCATCATCCCAAACCCCGCCGGCAGCCTGCAAAGCTTTTGAATAGGCAAAATCCTTTTTATGCGCCTTAGAACCACCTGCAACTTTCCATAAATTTGGTCCTACTTTATTGGCCCCTCCATTATCAAAACTATGACACGAAACGCATTTTTTTATTATCCCCGCACCTGCTTCCGCATTAGCTTTTGCCATCAGCGCTTTAATATCAACAGGCACCTCTTTTGTTTCTCCAGCATTTGTAGCACTAGCTTCTTCTACTTCTAAATGATATCCTCTTTGTGATACCTGAAGCTTTGGCTTGTATAAAATGTTGGCTACAAAGCCAACTAGCATTGCAATTAAACTAGCAAGCAGTATTGCCGCAACAATTTTATTTAACTCTATTCCAGACATAAATCTTATTAGTGTTATTAACCAAATATATGCATCAAAATGTCATGATTATAAGTCTTCCAAGCTCCAACGTGCCCTTGGTTTAAAACTTACATCATCTATTATACCAGCGTAAAAACGCTCCAGTCCAGCAAAAGCTATCATTGCTGCATTATCCGTACATAAGTTTATTGGCGGTGCAACAAAATTATATCCACTTTCCTGTGCGACAGATAAAAGCGTAGATCTTATGGCTTTATTAGCTGCAACACCCCCAGCAACCACTAAAGTCTTACCTGCTGCTATTTTTTCATATTCATTAATAGCATATTTTGTTTTTTTGTAAATAATATTGCTAACAGCTTTCTGAAAGCTTGCTGCCACATCGCAAGTATCCTGCTCCGACAATCTTCCTAACTCTTCTATTGTTATTCTTACTGCTGTTTTTAAACCGGAAAAAGACATATCACAAGTTTTTTGGTTAATCATCGGCAGCGGCAACTCAAATCTAGTTTCATTACCGTTTAAGGCCTTTTTTTCTATTTCTGGTCCACCAGGAAAACCGAGGTTCATCATTTTAGCTACTTTGTCAAAGGCTTCTCCTATTGCATCATCTAAAGTTTGGCCAAGAATCCTATATTTACCAAGGCCTAGTATAGCTACATACTGGCAATGCCCGCCACTAGCAAGAAGCAGTAAATAAGGATACTTAACCTGATCGGTTAATCTAGCCGTTAAAGCATGCCCCTCGAGATGATTGATAGCAATAAAAGGCTTTTTAAGAACACTGGAGATTGCCTTGGCAAACATAGCACCCACAATAACGCCGCCAATAAGGCCTGGTCCGCTTGTTGCAGCTATAATATCAATTTCCTTGATATCCATTTTTGCTTCAGATAAAGCTAGATTTATAGCTTTCTTTAGATGTTTCATATGAGAGCGAGCTGCAATCTCAGGGACTACCCCTTGAAATATTTCATGCTCGCTCTTTTGAGAGATAACGATGTTTGAAAGTATACAACGATTAGAGTCAATAATTGCCACCCCAGTATCATCACAACTGGATTCTATACCAAGAACTCTAATATATTCAGACAATTACCTTGCTCTCTTCTAATCTTTTAACATTAAAGCTTACTTATTTACCGTAGCTTGTAAACTTTGGCTTATACGTTAGCCTTTTCTAAAAAGTAGTTCAACCTTCTAGCAAATGCACCAGCATCTTCAACAGGTTGGCCTTCAATAACACAAGCTTGATCAAACAATAAATGGACAAGTTGCTTATTTTCTTCTTCATGTTCCGTGCTGTCTATTTGGCTGAGGATTTTTTTTACAATTTTATGGTTAGGATTAACTTCAAGGATTTTACTAGAGGCTGCAGATAACTGCTTTTGTTCTATTAAAAATCTTTCCATTCTTATATCCATAGCTCCTTCCCCTACCGCAAGACAAGCAGGACTTGATGTTAATTTTTTTGAAATTTTTACGTCTTTAACTAAATCGCCTAGTGTTTCTTTAAAATAACCAATTAATTTCTCGTTAGAAGAATCATTATTTTCCTTTGAGCTTTCTTTCTTATCATCCTTATTTTCAGCTGAATCAGTTTTATCTAGATCTATATCGGCTCTGGTTACAGACTTAATTGGGACATCTTTATAACGACCGTTAACATTCACCCAAAAATCATCAACAGTATCAGTAAAGAGCAAAACATCGATTCCTTTACTTAAAAATCCTTCTATCTGAGGGCTATTTTTAAGTTTAGTTGCATCTTCTCCGCTTAAATAATAGATGGTTTTCCCATCACCTTTACAATTATCCAGATATTCGTCGAAGCTGATCATTTTGTCATGCAAGGCGCTTCTAAATACACAAACTTCTAATAATTTTTCATGGTCAGAGGTAACTTCACATAACCCTTCTTTTAATGCTCCGCCAAAATTATTCCAGAAAACAAGATATTCTTCGAAATTTTCATCTTTTTTCTTTTTAAGTTCAGTAAGAACTCTTTTTGTAATAGAATTTTTAATTTTTTCTATAGTAGAGTTATGCTGCAGAGTTTCCCTACTAATATTGAGCGGTAAATCTTCCGAATCTACCACACCTCTTAAGAAACGTAAATATTGCGGTACGATATCTATATTTTCATCGGTAATAAAAACTCTTTTTATATATAATTTTACTCGGCACTTACGATCTGGATGAAACAAATCAAAAGTTTTTGTAGAAGGGATAAATAGTAGGTTAGTAAATTCAACCGTACCTTCGTTTTTATTATGCATTATTATCCACGGATCATCAGGAGAAAAGGAAACATTTTTGTAGAATTCCTTGTATTGTTCTGGTTCAATGTCGCTCTTTGGACGCATCCATAATGCTGAAGAAGAATTGACTTTGTTTGCTACCCCGTCATCATCCGTAAAATAAATAGGAACAGCTATATGGTCTGAATAATTCTTAACTATATGTTTTAATCTAAAGTGGTCAAGAAAGGATTCTTCAGCTTCCTTTATGTGGAGCAATACTTCTGTCCCACGGGAAAAATCACTATCTACATCAGATACGGTATACTCACCGTTACCGTCTGAACTCCAGGAATACACCTTATCCTCACCGGCTTTTCGTGAAGTAACGGTAATTTGATCAGCTACCATAAAGGCAGAATAGAAGCCGACACCGAACTGTCCTATCAACATATTATCTTTTTTATTGTCTCCAGAAAGTTGACTGAGAAAATTTTGCGTGCCGGATTTAGCTATAGTACCAAGATTTTCTTTCAAGTCCTGTTTATTCATGCCTATGCCGTTATCTCTAATTGAAATCGTTTTGGCATCCTTATTGATTTTGATATGAATCTTAAATTCCGGATCATCTGCAATTAAAGCACTATCAGTCTGGGCAAGATATCTTAACTTGTCGCAGGCGTCAGAACTGTTAGAGATCAGCTCACGCATGAATATTTCTTTATTCGTATAGATGGAATGAATCATTAAATGCAAAACTTTACCTATTTCTGCATCAAATTTATTTTTTTCCTCAGTCATAATTTTCCCTTAAATTGTTGCTTGATTCATATGATATATAGTTACTGAAAAGTAAAATTCAAATATGGTAGCAAAAAATATTTTATAAAACTATTATGCTATTTCTCTATTAATATTCTCAAGGCAGATTTTCTCTGTTACTTTCTGTAGTTTTTCCACTCTTTCAATTAAATAAAGTAGTTCTTTCTTGGTAATCCTATATTCATAGTTATACCTGGCATCAATATACGCTTTTGCGAGCAATTCAAAACATTTTTTTTGCTCGTCAGTTTCACAAGGAAATATTTTAAATAATTCATGGTTATAACTCCTGGCCATTTGGCTAAGCTGTAATATATCATGAAGTTTTGGTTTATAACCTGTAAAAACCAGCAGAATAGTACTATAAAAACTCTCAGTGGCTTGATGAAGCTCAAAAGCTCCTTTGTTAAAATCTTCCCTTTCCAGAGCGTGAAAGGTGTCAATAAAAAACGAGGTACCCTTGCCAAACCAGTGATTATAATCTTTTTGTGATATTTCTTTTCTTTTTTCAGGCAGTAGCTCTTTCGCTTCTGATAGTTTAAATTCACCACTATCATAAAGTAGCACTCCTTCCTTTTTGATATCGGTAAAAAAATACTGTCCCTGTTCCAGGTGCTCGTTTACGACGTTAATAGATTCCAGCACAATAGTTACTAATGGCTCTTTTAATCCCAACCCACGAAGTCCTTTTTTTTCTAATCGTCTTTTTATATTATCTTCTATCCGAAAGCGGGCTGCTCCACCTCCATATTTTGGTTTAACTATAACCATAATGTCAAAATCACTCTGGTAACTGTAAAGTATATGGCCTTCAGTGTACCAATCCTGTACCCACGTTCCTTTTGCGTAAGAACCAAAAAGGATAATCATAGCTATTTTATCTTTAGCTGAAGCCAGAATTTCCTCTGTAACCCTGGCTAATCTGTCCCGAGCTATAAGAGAACGTGGGGGTAGAGTGGTTTTCACAATAAATTTAATCTATGGTTTTTCAAAGCACATAGCAATACCCATCCCTCCGCCGATACACAAGGTAGCAAGAGCCTTTTTAGCTGATATTTTTTGCATTTCGTGCAATAAAGTCACTAAGACTCTAGCACCACTTGCTCCAATCGGATGGCCAATAGCGACAGCGCCGCCATTAACATTAACTTTGTTCGTATCCCATTTCATCTGCTCATTAACATAACATGCCTGCACGGCAAATGCTTCATTTGCTTCTATGAGATCAAGGTCATCAACACTCCATCCCGCTCTTGCCAACGCTAATTTCGCAGCTGGCACCGGACCTGTACCCATGATTAAAGGATCAACCCCGCACATACCAGTTGAAACAATTCTAGCAATCGGATTTAAATTATATTTCTTGACTGCTTCTTCTGAAGCAACCAGTACTGCTGCTGCACCATCGTTTATGGTTGAAGCGTTACCGGCTGTAACAGTACCGGCAGGATCAAATGCCGGCCGTAGCTTGTTTAGAACTTCTAGGGAAGAATCTCCTCTTACCCCTTCATCGTAATCAAAGGTTTTTGTTTCTTTTTTCATTTGCACTTCAATCGGTACGATTTCATTTTTAAATCTACCATTTTTTTGAGCGGCTGCTGCTTTTGCTTGGGATTTAACTGCAAATTCATCCTGCATTTCTCTGGAAATGTTAAATTTTTTGGCAATATTTTCTGCTGTAATCCCCATTGCAACACCCGAAAAAACATCAGTTAAACCATCATACATCATAAAATCAATTAATTTCTCATCACCAAATTTTTTACCACACCTAATGTAAGTACCGTGCATTCCAAGAGACATATTTTCCTGTCCTCCTGCAATAATTAAATCAGCTTGTTTGCAAGCAATAGCATTTGCAGCTATTGATACCGCCTTTAACCCCGAACCACAAACTTTATTGATAGTAACGGCCGGAACGGATGTATCCATACCTGCTTTAATAGCAGCCTGACGAGCGGGATTCTGCCCTGATCCGCCGGTAATTACCTGTCCTAATATTACTTCGCTGATTAATTTATTATCGACTTTACTGTCATCTAATATAGCTTTAATTACGCTTGCACCAAGCGCAGGAGCTGGAATTTGTGACAAACTCCCTAAAAATGAACCTACCGCAGTTCTTTTAGCATGTGTAATAAATACTTCCTTCATTTTTTTATACCTCTCTTGATGCTAATTAAATTTTGGTTGCACAACCACTGAGTATATTGTTTCTTAAATTTCTGGTCATTATTTACCAAATAGTTTATATGACCACCGTCAACCGATATAAGTGTAGATTTTTTTATCTCCTTTTGCAAAGGAACTATTGAAGAAATAGGAACAATTTGATCGTCTTTAGCTGAAATAATACAGGTTGGAACATCGATTTTTTCTAAAGAAACAGGCTGATCGTTAATATATATGGTGTTACTAATTAGGGCATTTTTAGCAATTATTTCATCTAGAATCTCGTTATATACCGAAACTGGAATTTCTATACCTGACTGTAACCATTGTTCAATACGCAAATATTTTTCTCTCGCTTCTTGCGTTTTGAGAGCAAAATACTTATTTACCTTTGTTTGATAATGGCTTGGAAACAGCATAAAAAACATCATTTGTATATAAATTTTAGGTACTGTGTCTAAGCCGTATATAGCTTTTTTTATCTGTAAAGCTTCTGATAAAAAGTACGGAGCAGCAAAATGCGAATAGTCCCAAGGTGTAGTAAGCAAAGTTAGAGATTTTATATTGTTATAAATAAATGTAGAGAAGATTACTATATTTCCTCCTATACAGTGGCCGACCAGATTTGGCTGAGTGGATGTTCTATCCTGGACAAATCTTACAGCTTTAGCAACGTCCTTTGCATAATCATATAATTTCAAAGTGTCTTTAGTTTCTTTCCATTCAATTAAGTAAACGTCACCAAATGATTTAACATATTCAATATAATTCTGCTTCCGGTTTAAAAACAATATCGCAGGAGAGTTAAATAGAGAAGGTACTATGACAAAAGTTTGATTAGAGGATGTGCCTGATTTAAATAACCATAAATTAGAAAGTTTAGAATTGTAACCAGATTTTATAGCACCTAATTTGTAATTATCCCATCCTTGGTCTAAATCTAAATATTTACAGTAATCTTCTTGATATATTTTATGTGACTCATTACAAAAAGAAAACATGTTTACCTGTATTTGCGCTTGACGGGTTATTTAAAGCTGATTATAATCCCTTAAATTTTTTATCGTTGACTTACGGCTTTACAAGGTTTTTTAAATCACTATTTAGATATAAAGAAGCTTTGCAGCCTTACGACTAAAAATAACTTAAAACAGAACATATTTTAAGTTTTTTTTTTGTCATAGGTGTTATTAAGCAATGTCGCAATCAGACTCAGATCATTTTAAAAGTAAAATCAGAACTATTTTTTGGCCTATAAAAAGATATGAATTAGCTAAATTCATACCGATGGCCGCTTTGATGTTTTGTGTTTTATTTAACCAAAATATTTTAAGAATCTTAAAAGACAGCATATTAATTTCTGAGATTAGTGCCGAGATAACAAGTTTTGCAAAAGTATATTGTGTAACTCCAGCTGCAACCATATTTGTTATTATCTATGCAAAACTTATCAATCATTTAACTTTTGAGAAAATATTCTACCACCTTGTTTCTTTTTTTACCGGTTTTTACGTGATTTTTGCTTTCATATTATATCCCAATATCGATTTTTTTCATATGAATGGAGAAAAATTGGATTACCTGATGTCTGCCTACCCTCATTTTAAATGGTATATAGCTATTCTCGGTAATTGGGGTTACATAATATTTTATACTTTATCTGAATTATGGCCTAACGTTTTTTATATTTTGCTTTTCTGGCAATTAGCTAACGAGATAACTTCTACTAAGGAAGCAAAAAGATTTTATACTTTATTTTCCTTATTCGGTAATTCTTCTGTAATCGTTGTGGGACTCCTTATGCTAAATTTGTCTTCCGAAGAAAGCATAACCAGAAAATTATTTACTATCTCTGATAGCAAAATACTGCTTACTCAAGTATCAACAAGTTTTGTTGCTCTTTCTGCGATATTTTCATGCTTGCTTGTTAGATACATAACAAAAAGAGTGATGACTAATCCCAATTTATATTTAAGGCCGCCGGAAGAATTATCAAAAAATAAAATGGGACTAATCGAGAGTTTTAAATATATCGCTCGTTCAAAATATCTCTGGTTGATGCTTATTTGTTCAGCCTCATTTGGGTTGTCCATGAACCTAGTAGAAGCCGTGTGGAAAGCAAAGATTAAAGAGCTTTATCCAAGTGTTACGGAATTTGCAGCTTTTAGCAGTATTTACATTCTCTGGACCGGAGTTGTAATAATGATCCTAACTGTAGTAGGAACTAACATAATGCGCACTAGAAGCTGGTTTACTGCCGCAGTTATTACCCCAATTGTTATTCTAATTACCGGAAGCATGTTTTTTGTGCTAGTTGTTTTCGATGAGGTGATTTTTTCTTTTTATGAAGGGGCAATTATCACTACCCCTCTTGCACTTGCAGTGTCGGTAGGGGCAATTCAAAATATTCTTTCAAAAGGCTCGAAATATTCTATTTGGGATACTTCAAGAGAGATGCTATATATTCCTCTTGACCAAGAACTCAGAACTAAAGGTAAAGCAGCTGTAGATGTAATTAGCCCTAAAATTGGAAAATCTGCTAGCGGTCTTGTTCAATCCGTGATTTTTACTATATTACCGACAGCTACATATAATAGCATTTCTTCTAGTTTAATGGTGATATTTATAGTTGTCTGTTTATTATGGATATATTCAGTAAGAAAAATATATTTTGAATATCAGAAAATAGTTTAAAACACTTCTACTAACTAACAAATTTCTGCGGTATCCACGGACACCAGAAACGACTTTAGCTTTTCTCTAAGCTAGAAGTTTTGCCCAATACCAAAATATAACTGAAAAGCTTTATCAACCTTTTTCCTTGGTTTAACCGGAAAACCTATATCTAGCCTTAGAGGTCCAAAATCAGTAAAGTACCGCATGCCCGCTCCAAAACCATGGAACATTTTTTTACCAAGCGCTGGAGTAGTGGAGCTAAATACGTTGCCACTGTCAAAAAATACTACGAGACCAATATCATTTTTTATCTTAGTTCTAAGTTCAAGGTTACTTAAAATCATCGAACGACCTCCGATCGGATGATTTTTTTGGTCAATCGGCCCTGCAAGCTGATAAGCATAACCTCTTACTGACCCAACCCCGCCGGTATAAAACCTTTCGTTTGCCGGTATTTTTGCCGATTTCGTTCCGCTAATTACCCCAGCCGAAACCTTTATGGCTATAACCGGATCAAACTTAAGTCTAAAAGGAGTGTATTTAGCTGCTATAACTTCATTTTTAAAGAAAGATCTAGCTCCTGTTTTTGTAGGAAAAAAGGGTTCTGTTTTAAACTGCAATTCAAGACCTTTACGAGTATTTAAAATATTATCTCTCGTATCGCGCTTGATAAATAATGGAATTGAGAGAAAAGAAAAGTCCTTTGAACCTTGCGTCTCTTTAACAACACTATAAGAATATTTACCCGAAATACCTGCTGTCCATATATTAGTTAGCTTCCTTTCTATACCGACAGATAACATACCTTCTCTATTATCATAAGCTTTTGAGGTAGTATTTTCTCCGGAAAGTCCTATTTTTAAAGTTTGATTATCTTGTTTATAAAAAGGTTTGGTAAATTCAAGATCAATAATTTGTTCCTTCTGATTGCCAGAAATTTCAGTCTTTACCGTTTCCCCGTTACCAAAAAAGTTTTTATGATTCCACCCCAGTGTAGTACCAAAACCTAAATCGGTTCCATAGCTAAAACCAGCTTTTACGCTTCTATGTTTCTGTTCTTTTAAATCAAATACTATTGGTACTTTACCCTTATTGTCGGTATGATCTGGTATTTCAGTGTTTATTATTGCAAAAAGTCCTGTCTTTTGAAGAGAACCTTGGGCTTCTTGGAGGAAAGAAGGCCTAAAACATTGATCATTTTTAAATGGAATTAATTTTTTAACGTAATCCGGATTTACAGAACGTAGGCCTTTAAAATCAACCGATTTAATTGTTGCATATGGCCCTGCATTAATTATAAAATTTATTATCATAGTATCATCGGAATTATCGATAATAGCTTCATGCGTTACCTCTAAACTTAAGAGGCAGTTATCCTTTTCGATATTTTTAGCGAGAACTTTTTCGGAATCTATAACATTAGCGGCTACTGCGAAATCTCCTTCCTTAATTTTAAGCCCGGTAATATCCGGAATGTTTATGTCATGATTACTGTTTTCTGCATATTTCAGAATAATTTTTTTTACTTTATACCTTTCCCAGCCATTCACATAAAAAATAATGGAATTTTCTGTTTCTGGAAATTCAGTCTCGATAGTTGCATCATAGTACCCTTCGGAATGTAAATATCGTAAGAAAGATTTTTTACCTTCGCTTTCCCAGTAAGCTTTTTGGTTTATTGTGTTATATAATTTGGCCGTTTTTTCCATATTTCGGGCGAGTTCGTTCAGTTTTTTCATAACTGATTTTATAGAACTTTCCACTTCCGGCTGTTCTTTAATAATTAACTTAATAGAAGTGTATTTTGATTCCTTTGCAAGCGCCACATAAGGTACAATAATAAGGCAAACTGTAGCTAGTAGTATTATTGCATAATAAAAAAATTTTTTATTGCTCATTACATAGTTCTACTTATTTACTTAGACCTCAAAAGGCCCCGATGACAATCCGTTAATAAATTGAAACATATATGGATTATCTGTCGTATCCATTTCCTCTTTAGTTCCAGACCATTGGATTTTGCCATTGTGGATTAATACCACTTCTTTAGCAATTCTTCTAACACTATTCATATCATGAGTAATAGCTATTGTTGTTGCCCCTAGTTCTTCTCGAATTTTAATAATTAAATCATTAATAACATTGGCCATGATAGGATCCAGACCCGTAGTTGGTTCATCAAAAAAGATAATTTGGGGATCTGTACAAATTGCTCGCGCTAGGGATACTCTTTTTTGCATTCCTCCTGATAATTCAGCTGGATACAAATTTAATATCCTCTCGGAAAGTCCAACTGATTTTAGCTTTTTGAGAGCTAATTCTTTTATTTCATCTCTTTTTAAGGAATATAATTTCTGGGCAAAGAAAGTGATATTTTCACTGACACTTAAGGAATCAAATAATGCTCCTCCCTGGAAAAGAAAACCACAATTTTCTAAAATTTTTAAGCGAGCTTTAGAGGAAATATTCACTGTTTCTTGATCATCCAAAGTTATGCTTCCCTTATCCGGCGTTAGAAGTCCTATAATTGTTTTAATTAAAACCGACTTTCCCGTACCTGAACCGCCCAGAATAACAAGAGAACTGTCTTTTTTTACATCAAGGTCTATTCCGTCAAGTACTTTATGATTACCAAATGCTTTATGTAAATTACGAACTTTTATTTTTATATTATCTGTCATAACGTAATAAATTAACTGAAAAATAACTCAGTAATCAAATAATTACTCAGTAAAATTAGTATTGAAGACGATACCACGGCATCAGTAGTTGCTGTTCCAACACCTCTGGCTCCCTTATTTGAATGATACCCATGATAACAGCTCATTATTGCTATTATAAAACCAAATACCGCAGCTTTAACTAAACCTGAAACTACATCTATAGTTTCTAGATACTCAACTGTATTTCTAATATAAGTAATACCATTAAAACCAAGTTTATAAACACTAACTAGATAACCGCCCATTACCCCTATAATATCTCCAATTAACACTAGACACGGCATAGTAAGTACAGCTGCGATCACTCTTGGAACTACCAGATATTTAATTGGGTCAGTAGATAAAGTAAATAAGGCGTCAATTTGCTCGGTGACTTTCATTGTACCTATTTCAGCTGCAATCGAAGCTCCTACTCTTCCTGCTACCATAAGACCGGCAAGTACAGGACCAAGTTCCCTGGTTATAGAAAGAACGACAACCGTTGCAATTGAACTTTCAGCAGAAAATCGTGAAAAACCTGTATAGCTTTGCAGAGCTAAAACTGCTCCAGAAAAAACGGCAGTCATTGCTACTACCGGTAGAGAAAAATAGCCTATAGAAATTATCTGACGTAAAATTAAACTCAAATAAAATGGCCTCCTAATCAACCCGCTAATAGTTTTTGCAATAAAAATTGAAAGGATTCCAACTTTCTGAAAAAAATCAAGAGCCTGTCGTCCTATATATTGTAGAGGTAAAAACATAATCATTTTATATTATTTTAGGTTTAACATAATTAATAGCATCAAAACTGGTATATGTTAATATTTATAAAATTTATGATATCTATTGCCAAGCATAGTTAATATTTCATAACCGTTTGTTCCGGCTAGATTCGCAATTTTATCAAGGCTCATATTTTTTCCTATAATTTCTACAGTTTGTCCTAAAAATAATTCTTCCGGCGGTATTTTAGTAACATCAACGGTAATTAAATCCATTGACACTCTACCTATTACGGGAGCTGGTTTATCATTAATAAATACTATTCCCTTGTTACTTAACGACCGTGGATATCCGTCAGCATACCCTAAAGGCAAAGTAGCAATAAGATGTCTTTCTCCAAGTTCATAAGTTCTATTGTAACCAACATGCTGGCCCTTATCCAGATCTTTTATCTGTATTATAGGGGCTTTCAGGGTTACCGGATTTTTTATAATAGATCCTGGTAAATAAGGAGTTGGATTAACTCCATAAATAGCTACTCCAGGCCGAGCAATATCAAAATGATATTCTGGCCCTAAAAAAATTCCACTAGAATTTACTAGGCTTTTTTTTGCATTCGGAAATAAAGATGCTAATTGCTCAAATTTCAGTAACTGTTCTTTATTTGCGTGATTATCAGGTTCTTCAGAAGAAGATAAATGACTCATAACGCATAAAACATCCAGTTCATTAGCATTTTGGACTAAATCATTAATTTCTCCTTCTGGTATACCAAAACGATTCATTCCTGTATCGATATGTAAAAAACAGGATAATTTTTTATTTAATATATGTGATAGATTTCGCCATAATTCCAATTGTTTAAAGGAATTCAAAACTGGAATAAGATTATAGTTAATAAAATCGTCTCGGTCAGCAGTAAAATAACCATTTAAAACACAGATGTTTAGGTTTTTATGATTTAAATTCTCTTTACTAAATCTTTCCCTTAAGGTTACACCTTCGTCTGTATTGGCTACAAAAAAATACTTACAACCAAAATTAGCAAGGGTAGGAGCTATCTGTTCTGCTCCAAGACCATAACAATTCGCTTTAACTGCTGCTCCTACCTCAGTCAGTGTACAAATTTTTTGTAAAGTCCGGTAATTACCCCTTATAATGTCCAGATCTATTGTAAGGGTACATTTTGAAGTGATCATTTTTTATTTTTATAGTATTCCACTACTTTTTCTTCTATTTCCGGAATTAAAAAAGCGGAAATAGAACCACCAAGACTGGCTATTTCTTTTACTAATCTTGAAGAAATAAATTGGTTTTTTTCTGAGGCTGGTAAAAATATAGTTTCTATATTCCCATTTAATCGTGAATTCATGCACGCCATTTGGAATTCATATTCAAAATCAGAAACAGCCCTAAGTCCCCGTACAATTATACTTGCTCCCATTTTACTTGCAAAATTTACAAGTAGACCGTCAAACTTCATAACTTTTACATTACTAGCAATACCATATTTTTCTAGATAAATCTGAGCAAGCGCACATCTCTCTTCTATAGAAAACATAGGATTTTTGCTATAAGAAGTAGAAATTGCTAGTACTAACTCATCAGTAATTTTACTGGCTCTGGCAATTATATCCGCATGGCCATTGGTTATTGGATCAAACGTTCCAGGGTATATTCCTATTGTTTTCTTGGTCATATTCAGGCAATTATTTTACAATAACCTTTCTTATATAATAAATCTGTAGGTCATAGCAAGTACTATAAGAAATTAGCTGGTTGTTTCTTATTTCTATTAACTATATCGCTTTTTGCTTTTAATTAATTTTCCGAAAATATTTTTGTATCAAAAGTAAAAATATGGCGGTGTGGTTGGTATTTATCAAAATCTACCACCTTCACTTGACAAGAAAATTTTCCATTGGTATAAGTCCCTATAACACGTTTCCAAAAATTTAAGCCTTTGTGATTTTCAGGAATAACAGACACTTCCCAGATACCAGAATATTTATTAAAAACTTCCCACGCGGCCTCTCTAGCGATTCCTTTATTCTGGAACTTAGCGATAACAAAGAATTCTCCCATATTCCAGTTACTACTGCTCTCTTTAGTCTCCTTATCAACTAAAATAAATCCCGCCAATTCACTATTTACTTTAATTAAAAAAGGCCAACGATTTTCATCCTCAAAATAAATTCTAAAGTCAAAACATTCATAAAGGCCATTTGCCGGCATTGACCAATCCTCTGAAATAAAACCGCAATATCGTGACAAATCATATACGTAAAATCTTGCCATATTTTGGATAACTGGATAATCATTATAAGTTGCCGGTACGATTATCGGCCTTAATAATTTACTACTCATTTTTGTTTTATCACCTATATCTACCATAAGCACCAGATTAAAAGTAATTAAGCTGCAAATTATAGAAAAAACATAACAGGAAATCAATTACTTACAAAGCTAACAAAGTTTTAATTTAGACTTTCAGGTAGAATTAATATTTAATAAAGTTGTAATTATTAGGGAAAATACTATGGCACAAATTATTACAATAGCCCAGCAAAAAGGGGGGGCTGGTAAAACTACTATTGCAGCCCATATTGCTGTATCTCTTGCTCAAACGGGTAGAAGGGTAGCAGTTATCGATATAGATCCGCAAGGAAGTTTAAGTAGATGGCATCTCTTGCGAGAAAAAAAATTCGGAATCGGTTATACCGGTCTTCATTTTGTTGCTAGTTCTGGGTGGAGGATTGAAGGAGTAATCAGTAATCTGCAAAATAAAGTGGATTACATAATTATTGACGCTCCTCCTCACACAGAAACCGAATCGAAGTCAGCTATTAGAGCATCAAGCTTGGTTATTGTGCCTATGCAACCAAGCCCAACCGACCTCTGGGCAACAGAAACAACTATTGATTTTGCAAAAAGTGAAAATATTCCGGCTAAAATTTTAATAAACAGATATAACCCTACGTCAAAAATTAGTAAAGAAATTATAAAACAATTAAAGGCTGAGGTTTTTAAGAATACTATTGGTAATAGGGTGGCATTTAGTTCCTGTTTTTTAAACGGCGTAACCGTAACAGAAAATCAGCCAAATTCTTCGGCAGCAATTGAAATAAAAAATTTTGTTGAAGAGATTCTGTATATTACTGAAAAAGCTGAAGGTAAAGCAGCTAATAGAGTTTTAGAAAAGGCTTAATATAAACACATTAACTTGATTAAAAATATAAACCTAATTATAAGACTTATGAGCTTAAGATAAAGCTATTCTAGATTAAGATTTAAACTCTTTAATTAAATGAGCCAGTTCGAAATTTATTTACTACTATTTACAGATGTTTTAACTGCTAATCTTGCTTTTAATACTTCTTCGGAAATAGTATTAGATACTATGAACCTGTTTGGTAATTACCACAAACAACTCATGTTATCAGTGGCATTAATAGCGTATGCATTTTCGATCGGTATAAATTATATATTAGGAGTAGCATGTTATAAAATTTTAACTCCAGCAAAAGAAGAACAAAACCAGTTAAATACAAAAATCAATAGCATCAAAAATTCTAAGCTGTTAGCGGGCATAATTGCTATTAGTTTTTTACCATTTTTTGGTAAATTTATAGTACTGTTTTCAGGATTTTGCCGTATAAAATTTAAAACGGTTTTGATCATTTCTATTCTTACAAAATTAGTTTACTATAGCTTTTTAATCTTTTCTACTTAGCATCTATATGCCTATATACCGCACCTCGGTAAAAAATTTTTTTATCAGCGAAGTAACTGAATTTATTTTTGCTAATTTTGAAAATCATTTCGATAATTTAAAAATTATTCTGCCAAATGGGCATCTCTGTAATTATGTACAAAAAAATATAGTAAGTAAATTAGGTACAACAATATTACCTAATATTATACCAATAAATGATATCCGCTCCTCTCTAGAAGATAGTTTCCAGATACCTTCACAGCAAATTGGAAAAATAACGAGCTTAGAAGAGAGAATAATTTTAACAGAAATTATCACCTCCTATGATAAGTTAAATTATACTCTCCCCCAAACTATCAGTTTAGCTAGTTCGCTTGCAAAATTATTCTTCGAATTTGAAGCTAATAACATTGAGTTTAATAAATTAAAAAACATTCCCACTTTAGATCAGGCAGAACATTGGCACTTTATTTATGATTTTTTAGAATTTGCTTATAAAAACTGGCAAGAAAAAATTACTGCTTTAAAAAAATCTACACCTGTCCAGCACCAAAAATTAATATTTAATGCTGAATTAAACAGAATCAGAGATGCTAAAAATTATACAGTTATTGCCGGTGTAATAGGTAATAACCAAATAACAAAGGATTTTATTGTTGAAATATCTAAATTAAAAAATGGTTATATTATCTTGCCGCCGTTTGTTGCACCGGATCAATCGAAATTATCTAACCTACTTCCTGAAGAACCTTTATACAATATAAGTAAATTACTAAAACAATTAGCTATACAACTTCCAAATGTGCCATATTTAGGTAAAATAGCTATACCCTCAATGTTAGATAATTTGTTACTTAAAAGTGCGTCTACGAATTACATAAATGAGATAAAATATGTAGAATTTGATAACATTTTTCTAGAAGCAGAGTATGTCGCAGCAAAATGTTATGAGGCTTTAACAGTAAAGCCAGATGCTAAAATTGCAGTCCTGATCTCTGACGATAAAATAAAAAATTATTTTATTGCTAAATTTGATAAATATGGCCTCAATTTCTCCGATTTGCTTGGAGAAAACATTTTAAACCTCCCATTAACTGGCCTGATGCTCGAAATAGCTAAAAACATTTGTCAGGAATTTTCTTTGCAGGATTTTATAAGCCTAATTTTGCACCCTTTAATCATTTGTGATGAAACAAGAAAATTAAAACAATTAATTGCCAAGCACAATAGATTTAGCCAAAATATCAATGATATAACTAAAATAATTGATGGTAATTTTACTGACCAAACACAATTAAATAAACTACATAATATTTGTAGAGTATTCAGCCATAAAGTTAGAAACCATAATTTTAGCACTTTTCTTATTGAAACTATGGAAGCGGTAAAAATAATATACCCTAATTTATGGCAAGGGTTTTACAATAATAAAATTACAAACGTTTTTACAGAAATCGTGCAAGTTACAGAGCATATTAAGCTTCCTGATCTAGAAAATTTTCCGGATATTCTTAAAGAATTAATTTCTGGCGGACGTATTTATAATGATCCAGACAATAGATCCATAATTATCTGTTCTCCTAACGAAGCAACACTTATAAATTATGATTTAATAATACATACAAATTTTGTTTTGAATTCATATCCACTACCACAAATGGGTAGTCCATGGTTAAATAAGCAAATGATTGACCAAATAGGACTCGATTCTTGGACTGCACGTTTTGGGAATTCGATGTATGATTTTTATTTGAATTTACATAATAAAAATGTACTAATTACCAGATCAATTAAAACTGGCAATTCTTCGGCATCTATGCCGTCTCCTTTTTTGTTAACCCTGAAACATATATTAAAAGAAAATCTGAATCAGAGTTTTATCTCCACAGATTCTGCAATTAATAACCTTAACAAGCAGTCTGTAGAGCACGCTTTTGCCGAAACTTTCCCTGAACAAATATCAGCTACGGATATAGAAACTTTAATTCGAACTCCGTATAATTTCTACGCTAAAAAAATTCTCAATTTAAAAATTCAGCAGGAAATAGAAGAAACACCAGGATTATCAGAATTTGGAAATTTCTTTCACAAAGTAGTTGAAATATACACAAAAAATTATGCCTCCGATCCCCTAATTGCCTTAGATAGATTTAAAAATTATGCTAAGGAATTATTATCAGCGAGCGTATTTCCAAAACAAACAACAGCTTTTTGGCAAACCAAGATTGAGGCCATAGCTAACGATTTCATCATATTTGATCATAAGAGGCGGCAAAACCTAAAACAAGTCGTTGTAGAAGCTCGCGGGGAACTCACAGTCGCTATTGCCGGTAAAAAAATAAAAATTGTCGCAATAGCTGACCGTATTGAAATAAATAAAGAAAATAAAGCAACAATAATTGATTATAAAACCGGTTCTATACCGACAAAAAAAGACGTCTTCTCAGGCCTAAGCCCACAGCTAATTATTGAATCGATTATATTACTTGACGGAGGTTTTGGCAAGCTAGGAAGCATAGAGGCAGAAAGTTTGGTTTATGTTAAAATTAATAGCAAAAGCCCCTATATTTCTTTAACTGAGATAGCAATTAATAAAGAAGATATCCAAAAACACAAGCAAGGGCTAATAAATTTACTTACCCATTATATTACAACTGGCCAGTATTTTATAGAACCCAATTTAATGAACTACGACGATTATTGGCATTTAGCAAGAAGGTCATAAAAATATCGTTTCTAGGTTAAATACCTTTGTAATCATCAAATACAGCTTGTTTAGGAAAAACCTGTTAATTTCCTACACTCTCTTCCACAACTCATTTTTTATATAGCCGCAGAGAGAAATAGTTACAACCTCCTCCATGCTTTTTAGCTTTTTTTTGGTAAGGTAAACCAAATTGTAGTACCCATTCTTTTACTTTCGGCTTTGATTGTTCCTCCGTGTACTTCAATAACCTTTTTGCACACCGCAAGGCCTACTCCTCTTCCGCCGGCAAAACTTTCTGTCCTTGAACTAACCGTAAACTCCTCAAATACTTCGTCTAATTCACTTGGTGGTATCCCTATTCCCTCGTCACTAATGCTAAAGATTATCTTTTCATTATCATTATCCCGTTTGATGCTAATTGCAATAGTTCCGCTTTTGGCGTAATTGA
>Ga0214919_10002788_pt1 | contig 27046 bp, 43 predicted proteins | sample LL1503_MetaG_FD_177994 | JGI IMG/M metagenome (GOLD analysis project Ga0214919, IMG submission 177994) | Freshwater microbial communities from Lake Lanier, Atlanta, Georgia, United States - LL-1503 | ecosystem: Environmental > Aquatic > Freshwater > Lake | place: USA: Georgia | collected...
AAGCCTGTCGCGTGGGCAATAATTGTAAAGACCATCATGAACTTGGAAGTTGAGTGGATCTGGACGTACTACTTCTACGCCTAGGCTCATCAGGGTTGTCACAAGACTATCTAAGTCTTCATTGGTTTCTTCAATTATCCGCTGGGGAACAGGACCACGTGGAACAGACGATTCTCGCCAGGTTGTTTTTTCTGATTCTCTAGAGAACACAGTGTCGTTAACTGGCCAGTTAGCATCTGTTGCTGATCCTACCACTATACGTTTTAATGGACTCCATTCATTCCATGTTGATATCATATGGTTCCTGTTAGTTGTAGTGTATAGCGATCAGTTCGGCCCATGTTGGCCGCCAGGTGCGGAAAGTCATCATGCCATGATACCCAATCCCCAGCATGCCATCCGGTAACGGGTCTGCCATTCATTTCACTATAGTGTCCACTGGCCCAGTTTTCCAAGTACACAATAACACGTACCACAGTGGCAGTGTCTGGTACTGCATATATTTCTTTGAATTTAGTATAGGTATCACTGTGAGTGGGCAACACACAACCCGGAGTCATGCGATACACACTCCAACTCAAGTTCCGAAAAGGAAAAAATTCTGAGAACCGGCGCATCCATTCTGGCTCAGGCATACGCATGTCATACATGTCGCCAGTGAACTTTTTCTGTGTGTAGCCCAGGCCGCGCCATTCACTGAGACTCACAGGATCATTAAAAGGCTCGTTAAAATAGGCCAAGTCTTGATGACGCAGACCCCACCAAGGCTCTACATGCCCCTGAGCCCAGGTGTTATTTGTTACGGGTGTTGCCATAATGGACCACTATCAGTCCTTCAATCATAGACAGTTTGCGCCAGGGATCAACAATCACACTTCCTCGAGGAATAGCACAGTAGGGCAATGTATCAGGTTGATCACCGGTATACTCATATGTAATTTTGCGATTGTGTGCCCACAGTATCACAGTGGGTCCTGCCAGTTCAGTGATGACTTCTGTGGAATCATCTGCTAGTGGGTCAAGATAGCGCACGCTAAAGCCGGCTTCTTTGATGTAGTGGCCAACTAGTGTACTGTATGATCCAATACAGTAAGGCACATCAGGCTTGTAGGCTTTGCCATGAATCACAATACTCATGCCATGTTGTTTGGCTTGATCTACCAAGAAGTGTGCAAGATTTTTTGCTTGAATCTCTCTGGCATGCATCACTGTATCAAACAAATCGTAGCCAATGTCATACTCTTTGGCCAACCAACGCAATGCAATGTTGTCACGTGGATGGCAAGCACCTGCATCACCCATACCGGCCGTCATGTACTTTGGGCCCATGATACGCATGGTGCTTCTTGCTAATGCATCTGTCACAACGTCCACATTGATGTTACCAATACGCAAGGCAAAGTCCTGGACCATATTGACCAGACCAACTTTGGCCGAAATAAATGTGTTATAGAAGATTTTGATTGATTCGCACTCGTCCCAGGTACCGATTTCATAGCGTGGATTATTTTGCATCACAGTATCGTACAGGTCTTTGAGTTCGCCAGCAACGCCATTCCAGGTACCATCTTCTGTGCCGATCATGATCATTTCTGGGTTGACCATGTCCCACTTAACCGAGCCCATGGCAATTAGATAAGGATTGTACAAGAACTGGTGTTGCTTGTCCAACTGTGGATAAAACTTGCGTCGTGTGGTTCCTGGCAATACTGTGGAGATCAACACAACTTTTTTGGGTGATCGAGCATGAGCATTAACTTTGTTGATGGCATCGATCACAGCATCATGTCCAAAGTCTCGTGGCTCCATGTGACTCGATGGAACAGAACCATCATAACCTTCTGCGTGTGGAGTTGGTACGGCAATAAAGATCCACTCACTTTCGTTGACCAATTCGTCAATGTCACAAACTTTTACTGACCCACTTGTTCGTGGGTAAATATCGTAGCCTCTTACTTCATGCTTTTCTGCCATGACTTCAGCACAATCTAGACCCAATTTGCCAATGCCAATAAATCCAATTTTTTTCATATGAATGTTCCTTTAGATAATCTGTATAACTGGGTAGAAGGTTTGTTACCCGAGCCAGCAACTCTATATATATTCTACCCTCACGGGAGCAAAGAAATTTTTAATTTCCGTAAACTGAGAAAAACTTCCGATTTTGATATGTGTTCTAGTCCAGGAGTAATCATGCACGATCAGGAACCATTGAATTGGAATGCCTATAACAGTTCACAAGATCATAGAAAAAACTGGGAATCCGAATTGACTGAGGTGTGTGAAATTGATTTGAAAAAAATAAAAATGCAATATTTTTCAAACTTTAATTTGAAATCTTATGCGTTATATAATTCCAATTTATTTGATTCTGCTATACTTGTTCATTCAGAAAAAAATTCAGAAGATTTGGAAAAATACAAACAAAATGATTTTTTTTGCGTTCACTATTGGGCACATGCAGTGATTGCGAGAGATTGGTATAGATTTGCTGAAATTGATTCGAGACTTGTGCGTGCCATTGGTAAAACTAATAATAAATTTTTAATCTACTGTAGAGACTGGAGTCATGGTAGAGAATACCGTTTGAAATTTTTAGAAATGTTAGTGCAAAACAACCTTGACACAGTCAGTCAAACAAGTGTGATGCATACTAATAGTGAGGGTATGAATTTTTTGCAGTATCAATTTAGCAATCCAAAATTAGAATTAACTAATCCCGAATTAATCAGTCAAATACCAAACAATACATTTGCAAGTGCCGCAAGCGCGGATTACAACTATTATGATTTTATTAATTCTGCAATCAGTGTAGTATTGGAAACAGTGTTTGATGATCAACGAATACATTTAACTGAAAAAACTCTCAGGCCTATTGCATGCAGTCATCCGTTTATTCTGGCAGCCGGTCCGGGTTCTTTAGAATACATTAGAAATTATGGATTTCAAACATTTGCACCTTGGATCGACGAATCTTATGATTTAGAAATTGATAGTGTAAAAAGATTAGAAAAAATTATACTGGCTATGAACAAAATACAAAATTTACAAGGTGACGAACTTTACATTTTTTCTCAAAATATTAAAAAAATTGCTGAATTTAATAAAAAACATTTTTTTAGTGATGAGTTTTTTGATTTGGTTAAAGATGAACTAAAAACTAATTTAATTAGTGCATACAATTTAGTCAAGAAAACGCAAGGCAAACATTATTTGAAAATATTAGCCACTGCAAAAAAAAACAATCTAAAGCATCAATTGCAAGATAGGACAAAAAGAACACTACTACTTAGACAACTTCGACAGTCTTGTCCACGCGACCCGTCCAATCCTCAGGAAGATCCGTCTGTTTAAATGTTTGTATACGCCTATACATTTCAGTATAAAAACTGTTGAGTTCGCCGTGCCATTTGCCTGTTAGATGTGCAATAGCATCTTCGCAGTAACGCCAGTTGCGTTTTCTATATTCTATCATAAGATTCGAGTGTAAATCTTTAAGACTTTCAACTGCCAGCATTTCTTCTATAGGAATAGTCTCAACCAGACAATATGCAGTCACAACTTCATTAGTTGGTAATAGATTGAAAGTATCCAATTCAAGAACTGTGTATCGAGCCTGCGCCTGTTGAGCCATTTCTGTTCCAAATATTATGTTCATTGCATTTCCTTTTAAATATGTATCATGACAATGACATTTGATTTAATTTCCGACTTGCACTTGGAAACTTGGGATGAAGAAATAAACTTTTCTGGGCAGGCCACTAGTCCTGTGTGTGTAGTGGCTGGCGATATTGCTCGGGATCATGCCCGTGTAAAAAAGTTTTTGAAACATGTTTCTGAGTGTTATGCCGCAGTATTTTACATAGATGGCAACGATGAGCATCGTTTTCAATTGGGTGATCTAGGCACTAGTTATTCACGATTGAATCAAGCGATTCGTAGAATCCCGCGTGTGACTTATTTGCAGGACAATGTTGTGGTAATCGACGGTGTGGCCATTCTAGGTACCAATGGCTGGTGGGGGTTTGACTTAGATGAAAACCTGGATATTGAAGGTTCTAAACAATGGATGAAAAATCGTTATGAAGCAAGGCATCCTGAAGTTGTAGTTGACACACAAATGATCCAGGATGCCAGCAGAACAGATGCGGCTTACTTAGTGAGTAGTATACAAAGACTACAGACTCATCAAGACGTTAAAAAGATTGTGATTGTGACTCATACTGTACCAGAAGCAGAGTTAATCAAGCACGATATAGATCTAGCACACAAATATGATTTCAATTGCATGGGCAACAGACTCATGCACATGGTACACACCAACGACACTGAGCGTAAAATACATACCTGGTGTTTTGGCCACTATCATGGCACAGTTGATCGTATGTTAAATGGCATACGTTATGTCAACAACTGCCGTGGACGCGGTGATACACCACACCGTAAACATGTATATTATCCCAAACGCATTGAAATTGATTGGTAATTAAACTGTGTCAGGTTCAATCCTGACTTGAAGCGGAAAGTTCTGTGCCCTGGCACTCAGTGTGACTTCACCACCTTTTTGTTCGGCAATCTCAAATGGCAACACTGCCACAGTGGCCGATCCTGCATCGTGTATGTCCACTGTGATCTGTGCGGCCGTTTCTTCTGTGTATCCAAAGAATTCTATCAAGGTCTCCACAACAAATTCCATTGTGGTTGTGTTGTCGTTAAGATAGATAACCCGATACAGACTGGGTTCTTTGACGGAGTTTTTTGTTCTTGTTGCTACAACTGTTTCTGCTTGCGACATGTCGAGTCCTTGTTGATTCAGTAGCGGGACCGCCCCGCTACTGTATTTACACTATTATATCAGGAAGTGTAGGTGATAGCAATGGTTTTAGGCTTGGCTGTTTCGGGCACAATACGTTCTAGACACACTGTGAGAATGCCGTCCTGGGCTATTGCTGATTTCACTTCCACATACTCTGCAAGTTGGAAACTGCGTGTAAACTTTCTAGCACTTATGCCATGATGTAGGTAGTTTACATTTTCTTCCGTGTGCTTTTCGCCGGTGATGACCAACTGACCTTCGTGGAAAGTCACGTCAACTTCACCTTGGCCAAAGCCGGCCACTGCCACGCGAATTTCATAACTGTCGTCACCTGTTTTGACAATGTCATAGGGTGGATAGTTGGTCTGCGCGGCGTGATCAAATTGACTGACAATCCTGTCAAACAGGCGGTCCATGCCAATTGTGTTACGGTAGAAAGGGGTGAGATCTAGAGATGTGATTTTTGTCATGTTTTTTCTCCTATTAAGCAAGTTATGACTTTGTAGCCCGACCATCGGCACTACATGTGTATTTATACACGAAATCTCATTTATTGTCTATTATTTCGGTCAGATACAACCACGTATCGATTTAATATGTCGCTTCCTTTGGGATTCCAACTCATTACAAAAAATTCATACAGTTTATCTTCTTCAAAACACACACGATGTGTGTACCTAACTGTTTTACTAGTGTAAGGGATATCATAACGCTCGCTCCATTGGGTCAGTTCACGTTTGATAGTTTGCAACATCATTCCGGCTGCCATACCGGCAGAACCAGTGGGCAGTTGGAATTCTATAAACATCAGTACAGTTTTTTAGGCAGTTGTTGCTCTGCCAATTTTTTGCGCCAGCGATTTCGGGCCGCAGACTTTTTCCGTTTGCGAATGGTAGTGGGCTTTTCGTAAAATTCACGATCGCGAAGATCGTTTATGAGGTTGGATTCTGAAATTTTCTTTTTGAATTTGCGCAAGGCACGTTCAACATTGCCATCTTGTACCAGTACCGATCTTCCGTGTAGTTTCAATTTGTGCCCTCTAGTGCTGTAGGAATATTTACCAGACCGGGGCCAATTTCTACGCACTTTATCCCCATGCCGGAATATCGTTTGAGGTGGTACATGTGTGGCATCAACACACGTTCCAATTCGCTATGCAGTCCGCGAGCACCTGTACGGCTCTCTAAAGTACGTTCAGCAATAGAGTCCAAGGCTGTGTCAGTAAACTGCAATTCCACTCCATCTTCAGCAAACAACCACTGGTATTGCTCAACAAAGTTGTTTTTTACACCTGTAAGAATATGCACCAAATCCTCTTTGGTGAGTTCTTGCAAACTCACCCAGTTGGGAAAACGTCCCACAAACTCTGGAATCATACCGTACTTGACCAAGTCATCAGGTGTGGTCAGTGCAAGATCTGTGTCAGCATCGCTTTTGACTCTGGCACCAAATCCGATGCTGGTGCCTTGCACACGATTTTTAACAATCGAATCAAGTCCAACAAATGCACCGCCAGCAATAAACAATATGTTTCGAGTATCAATTTCGATCATGTCTCCTGACGGATGCTTGCGGCCACCACCTGCTGGTATGCGACACACTGTGCCTTCTACCATTTTTAGCAAGGCCTGTTGAACACCTTCTCCAGACACGTCTCTTGTGATACTGGCACTCTCGCCTTTACGGGCTATCTTGTCAATTTCATCCACAAACACAATCCCACGCTGTGTTCGATTGATATCACCATCAGCGGCTGTGAACAATCTAGTGATCAAACTTTCAACGTCGTCGCCCACATAGCCTGCTTCTGTGATACTGGTGGCATCCGCAATGGCAAATGGCACATCAAGATACCGTGCCACACTCTTGGCCAACAAGGTCTTGCCTGAACCAGTGGGACCTAGCATGAGTACATTGGCTTTTTCCATTTCTGGTTCAGTGGTGGTCTTATTGATACGTTTGTAATGATTCACAATGGCCACACTCAGCATGATTTTGGCTGATTCTTGACCAATCACATACTGATCTAAATATTGTCGAAGCGCAATAGGATCAAGTTTCCTGGGTTCCTTGGCGGTCTCGGGTTTGGCTTGCGGATTTTCATCTATCAAGAGTCCTTGACAAAAATCCACACACTCATTGCAAATACCCACTTTTTCACCTACTATGAGTTTTCGAACTGAGTCTTTATGCTTGCCGCAAAAACTGCAAGTGTTGTGTAAATCAGATGCCATCATGCACCTTTGGGGTTGTTTTGTAAGCGTTGTGCCACTTGTTCTCTTTCTGCATCATTCAGTAATTCGGGATCGTACTCGCCTGTGGTCAGTTTCTCAATAAGATGATCGATATAGGCTGTGTCATAAGCGTACTGATCACTGAGTCCTTTGTCAACCTCAATCCATTTGAGTCCATTGTATTTGTACAAGACACTGGGCATCTGATCCACTCTAATGAATGAATCTCCCTTGACAGGTGCATCAGGAAATCGAATACCAAATCCTCTCAAACGACCAGTGCTGGAAATACTGCCGTCATTGTCTGCCTGGAGATTGATATAGCCTTGCCAAGGCAAAGTGTCTATTGCACCTGTTTCATGAAGCCTTCTTTGTTCCTTTACGGTTTCACCTGGATGTTCTGCTTTCCACTGACGCTTGGCTTCTTTTTCAATGTCGGTTTCTCCACTAGGTGGTGTAAGATAATCTCCCGGACGTTCCAGACTTTGCAATTTGTCAAATTTTGATACCAAGCGTTCATCATTATACACTGATAGATCAGGTTCTGCAACTATAGGAACATTGTCGGCAGGATTAGAGTTAGTAACTACAAATTGAATTGGTTCCTCACCATTGACATTGTCTAGCACATCACATTGTCTGTTAGGACAGAATAGACCAATACCCGGAGCATCCACTAGAGGTGTACCACACTTGTAACAAGGTATAGGGTCATCAGGTGGTTCTGTTGTAATTGTTTCTACAGATTCTTTAAGTTGTTCTACTTGTTGTTCTGTTAGTGGTCCATCATCAGGTTCATACTTAGGCACAGGATCATCGTGTATAAAGCCTCCTGTACCTTGTCGAGCCCATTCAAACTGCTTGTTAGCGGCTAGAATAAGTGTGAGTGCTAGTGGATCAAACACCAGCACAATCATAATAATTACTAATCTTACCGCTCGTTCCAGTATGTTTGAGTCCGGATTATCGCCATAGACCAAGGCGGCAATATATTTGATCGGGCCCACTTCCGCCTCGACCTTTCTAAATTCAACTGCAAGAGGCGCTCGCTCTTCGTTAAGTGTGGTAATCTTTTTTTGACTCTCTGCAATTTCCTGAAGTAGTCGACCACGCTCTTTCTGTTGACCCCGACGAATAGCAACTGCTTTGTCGGCACCTTTTTCATCTGTTGAGCGGCCCATAACTTGGTCCACTGCCTCGTCAAGTTGTTTAAGCGCCTTACGGTTTGCATCTATGTTCTCTCGTTCTATCTTGATTTTTTCATCGTATATGGCTACCTTGGCTACAGCATCGCCTGATACTAAACTTTGATCTGAGTGGGCCTTGCTGAGATATCCAAAAATTCCCATCGAGGTCAACAACATGAGAAATGCTACTGCGGGTATTAGATACAGTTTGAATATGATGCCAGCACGTTTCCAGTTATTGTGCAACCAAACTGTGGCCACAATCTTTCCTAGTTCCAAACTGGCACCCATGATGATCACAGGTATTGTGGCCGCGGAGAAAATAGCAGTGAGTCCTGCTACTGAATAATACGCGGCCACCACACTCAATAGCAAAGCAGTGGCCAAGATACCTAAACCAAATATCATAGATCTTTATTTACCGGGTGGTTGTACCTGCTGAACAGCATGTTTAATGGCCACCCAGGTACCGAAAGCAGGATCTGGCACTTCAAACCACACACGTTCTTTTGTGTCTGGCGTGCTCCATATTTTAGCACGTTCCAACCTGCGTTTGACATGTGCCTGACCACGCCAATTGGTACCAAATTGTGCTCGGGCTTCTCGTATGATAGCATACCATGTTTCAGTGTCTGCTATCTCAAAATATAATTTGTACATGGGCAAGGCCGTTTGTCTAAGAGAATCAAGGGACTGAAGCGTGGAATCAGAGGCTTCGATATTGATAGACATGTTTCATTCCTTTTCACTGAAGTTCCAAATGGGCATACACCGGGTACCAGCCGGTTTTGATCTGTTGCCAGATCTTGGTCAGTGTCTCAACCTTGTGGACATTACATCTACATGCCACGGCAGTGTCGGGCCCGGGTTATCGAATCACCCCGCTCACTCCATTAGATCGCCACCATCACCTTGCTCATGCACAACGACATTATACAAGGAAAGTGGTGGCAGTGTCAAGTTACTCTTGTTCTAAACTCAGTGGTCCGTTAAACCAAGTTTCTGTGTCGTTGTTGGTCCAGCCTTCGTTTTCCCAACCGTCATAGGACTCTTCGTCCCAGAGTTCATCCATGCGTTCGCGTTCTTCTTCCGGCATGTCTTCAGGATACTCAACATCTGCCCAGCAACCATCATCCAAACTATCAAGTTCAAAGTCATAGTCTGTGGCAAATACTTCAAGTCCATCCGGATTGGCTAGGTCAATGTCAGGTCGCTCATCGCTTTCACAATAGACCTTGCCCCATCTAAAGCCAGTACTGCGTTTGATTGTTTGGCCATCTTTGGTCCAGAATTCAGTTTCTACTACGTTTTTCTTTTCAGCGGTTGTTAGTACCCACGTGGTCATTTGTAACTCCATATCTTGGTGTCAATATCTTGAATGAATTTTTTTGCCCATTTTACATATCCTCCATTAGTGTCGCTCCATGGACAATGCTGTTCCCATAGTGCTTTGGCTGCCGCAGGATCTGGGTGAGATTTTATCAACTGATCTACGTTGGGTCTGGTGACATATCCATTTATGCCCCAGTCATGTGACCCCAGTGCAGTTTCTAGTTCATTCACTGTTACTTCCTATCGCCAAACAGTTGTAACAAGTTCAAGAACAAGTTGATAAAGTCCATGTACAAAGTCAACGCACCACGTACTTCTGCGGCATCACTGGTTTCATACATGAGTTCTTCGCGAATCTGTTGTGTGTCGTAGGCAGTGAGGCCTAGAAAAATAATAATAGCCAGTGCGGAGATCACCATCTGCATCACGGTGCTGCCAATAAAGATGTTTACAATACTGGCAATGCAGATGGCGATCAATCCCACAAACATGAACTTGCCCATGCTGTCTAAACTGCGTCGAGTAAAATAACCATAGCCACTCATAACCCCAAACAGGATGGCTGACCCCATAAACGCACTCACAATTGATCCCATAGCAAACACAGCAAATATCATGGAGAAACTCAGGCCCATTAGAGCCGCAAAGCCATGTAGGCATAACTGTGCTACTGGCTTGCTTGGATTATTGCCTAGTACCATGCCAACAGCAAATATGGCTGCCAAGGGTGCAAAGATCACAATCCATTTCATTACTCCAGTAAAAAGGAACTGTAGCAATTCGGGTGTGGAGCCCACCACGTAACTCACAATCATGCTCACTACTACTGCTAGACTCATGTGAGCATACACACGCCCCATGGCTGTGTTGATTTCTTCTGCTGAACGATAGGTATCGTTGGCTAAACTTGTGCTAAACATACTCTCCTCCTTGGTTGGTAAATTCTACAATACAATCACATTTAGGACACAATGTCCGAAAACTGTTCGTAAATCTGATCAAGTTCATCACGCAAAAACTGTTCATCTGGATCATAGGCAATGCCTTGCCACTCTTTGATCTTGATTTCTTGGGCTTTGTCATAGTCTGCTGGTTCTGCCCAGGCACTGATCCAGTGTGTGCCAATCCATTTGGCTTGATGTGTATAACTGTTCTTGCCCGATGTACGTATCATATAGTTACCTTCGCGCACAGGGGTAATTTTCTTTGGAAACCATTCGGTCATTTGATATTCAATATCATCCATGGTCGAGTACTTTTGCCAGGTGTTGGAATCTTTCACAAGATAGAAACCAAACTCCGAACCTTTACCATTAGTGTCACCGCCATAGTTGTCAATCTGTTCGCCGTCGTATTTGACACTGTTGATAATGTCGTTGCCATCAATCTCATCGTAGCCCAGTTCAAGTTTTGCAACATCAAATGGCGTCTTAAGAGGAATCTCGCCTTCAAAGAAAGTACCCTTCTCGTTGCTGACGGCAAAGAATACCACAGTGCCCACAGGCTGGCCACCAATCCAGTATTCTTCACCGCCGCCCCATTCAGGTTCAGGATTGCCGTCACTGTCTTCGTAGCCGGTGATATCTTCCAGACGCTTTTCGTAAAAGATTTGATCTTGTTCGTCCGTGATCTGTAGCGTACCGGCATTGCGGTCAACACCGTGTGCATGACAGATGTCATCACAGTCATAGTAACTGCCCGGAGTAAATGGCCACATTTCTTCGGGAATGTTGTTTTCTTCTGCGTAGTCTGAGTCCCAGGCAAAGTCGCTTAGGTTCAGTCTACGCTGTCTAAAGTAGTTGTAGATCTTGCGATCCACTGTGCCCATGATGTACTCGCCACCGTAACCCCACAATTGAATCTTGTAGGTTCTAGGTGTGAATCGTAGCGTTTCCATCAACCGTTCATGTTCAGGATTGACTGTTTGTAATTCTACTGTTTCTGGTTTTTTAGGCACTCTCGCTCTCCTTGTTAGATAGTTTTGCTACCATTAAAAAATGTTCATACGCCAATCGAACTGCTGGATTGGTTAACAGTTTGTCTGCTTCCTGTTGTAATGCTTTTAGGCCTGCTTCAGCAATCTCACGAGCACTGGCCTGTTCAAGGATTCTAGCATCTTCACCAAACACCTTGATCAAATGTTCCCAAGCCGCCTTTTGCTGTTGTGTAAGAGTTTTGGTCTTTGGTCTAATTTCACTGGCTTGGCGAATAGCATTGGTCATGGCAAACTCAGCCACACGGCTCGCCGCAATCATGGGAGCATAGGCAGGATCAATATTATATCGGGTAACCTGTCCACCAGGATAACACATCACAAGATGTGAGCCTTTTGTCATAGAACTAAAAATATCGTAATCGTTTTCAGCCACAGGCACATATCTGCGACCACGTTTTTTGTAGTAGATCTTTTTCATCGATAATTCTTGTCTAGTTTAGTGTTAGTCAAACCTGCTAGAGTTTGGAACTGATCCCAGGCTTCTTTTACCGCAGGACGAGATTCTAACTCTGAATCTGGTAGCACAGTTTCCAACCATATTTCAGGACGACGGCTAGGCTTGGCACCAAACTTGCGTGGCTGATGCATCTTACCAGTGTCATACAGTTCTATGCTGACACTACGGAATTGATCCTCGTCATGATAGCCAGCCCATTCGGGATTGCTATGACTAAAGAAACCGCGACTGTAAGCATTTTCTGTGCCTCCGCCGTAGCCAATCCAAATGCTCTTCCATTGTTCATCATTGTGCGGATCAAAATCCGTACGAGTGATCAGCACTAGTACATCATCAATGTCCACTTGACCGTCCACAATGTCGCGAACGCACCGACTATAACTCAGTCCAATTTTCATTGTGCTGTGTACCGACGCTGTTGCATCACACGCTCAATGGCTTTTCGAATGCGCCACTTGATGTAATGTAACCATTCATTTGGATGTATCATTTTTTTCTACTTTCTTTTCAATAGGTGGCGGAAAATGTGGTTCAATCACATAGTGTGTGGCTGTCCACCAACCAAATGCTGTGATAAAACCGTATAAAAATATTTCAACTATCATCTTTTAACCCTAGAGTTCCTGGACTATGATCTAGTGTTGCACTAAACTCATCTTCATAAAAATATGCATCAGGATCATCGATTACCACAGTCAGGTCACAGTGGCGCAAATCATAATCTACAAAGTTATGATCATTGTCATACACCCGAAAATAGTAGGTGCCATCAAAACGGTCTATCAAGTGACCGCGAACACCATTGGCTGATCGTGTTGTCATTTATGTCCTATCAACTTTTAGACAAATATATGCAGTTCGTTTATCTTGTTTTTGACTCAATCGTTTTTGTTCTTGCTGACATCGGGTCCAAGAGTGATAATATTCAACCGATTGATATTCCAGTTGTGCAGGTCCGAAAGCACTGTGTGCTATCATAACTGCTACTAATACAATATCATGTAAAGGTGTCATCACACTTTCTCCCCTGCGTCAAAATCTCTAAATCTCAAGAACCGGGGGAATCGGAGGCTGTAGGTTCCGTCTTGATTTTGTGTGACTGCGTCCGCTTGGATTTCAACCAAGTGACCAAGTAACTGATCCCTACTGGCCCAATACTCATCACGAAGAGTATCACTAAACCCACTACCAACATTAACACGAATTCTACGGTCACGGTCTTCTCCTTCACAAATTATAGCACCCAACCGGTCTGCATTGCGACCAGTACCTTGTTCAAACCCTACAATTTCTAAATCAACTGAAATAACAGGTTTCCATTTCATCCAGTAGTCTGAACGTTTGCAGATATAAGGTGCATCTACTGATTTGATCATAATACCTTCAAAACCTTCAGCCACACAATCTTCAGCATAACGTTGCATGATATCATGACCTTCTGCGGTATCCAAATCCACTCCCAGCCCTGAGACAACTTTCAAACTGCAAGGAGTATCCTGTAGGCGACCCCAGGCTTGCTCCAAAATTTCAAATCGTTTGTACTGTTGTGCATTCCAGTGACCACGTTGGAAGTCATCCAAGGGCATGATGTCAAAAATGTTGTAAACCATGCCTTCAGTTTGAGCATCACTCTTGCGATGTGCCTGCTTCATGAGTTTCTGGAAACTTTCTCCTGTGACTTCACCATCCAACACAAAGCGGCCACCTGAACCAAGACCTCGTTGAAACACATCTCTGTGACGTTGGATGTCTCTAGCAATGTCAGGAAAGTTCACAAACTCTTTGCCGTTGCGACTGAACAAACTCACGTTCATGCCTTGAACCACTGCCAGCACACGCACACCATCCAACTTGGGCTCAAGACGTTTGATGCCTGTAAGTTTCTTTGGTTGATCTGTAGAGTCCTGAGCCAGTTGACAAGTAAAAACAGGAATCTTATATTCTGTTTTGCCTAGTATTTTGTTCAAGGTCTTTTCTGAAATTCCACATCGCAGGTCTTTGATCATTACCCGTCGAGCAAGGTTGTTCCATTCTTCCGAGTCAAACTCTTGACTGATTGATTCAATGGCTTCTCTTGCACTATTACCAGTGACAGATCTTGTACGCAAGGCTTCCAACAAGGCCCAAAAACTTGTCCAGGGGTTAGCCTGTCCAGATAAATTGTGTGTTTCGGGAACCTGACGAATGTTGAATGTGTAGAAAGGATTGTAGGCCTGGTAACAATTAAAGAGAAAACATTGTGCATCGGCACTGCCCAATCGGGCCGCCATCAGTGCTTTTTCAATTGTTTTTTCTTTGTGTATACGGCTGTCTGAAGTTTCTAGATCGCGTATCCAGCCTGCGGCCATTATACCGTCAAACCTTTCATTGGAGAAGTCTGTTTCACTCATATATTTACTATATTACCATGAACTGTTATAGAACACTTTTAAACCCATGAACAATTCGGCTCGGGCTTTCTTGACAAACTCAAGATCTTGATCTCGGTAGTAGTCATCTGCGTCCTCACCAAAGAAAAATCCTGATGTGGAGGGCAGTCGTTTTTTTAGTATATCTGCCTCAAGTGCATCTATATCCTCTCTAGTGAGTTCCAGTTCAACACCGTTAAAGGTGCTACCAAATGTACCTTCCTCAGGCGCCTTGCCTTCGGCGGCCAACCGGTCAATCCACAGTTCTTCCATCCAGCCGTGGAGGTTAGGATGCTTGCGCCAGTATGCAATTTCACGTGGCTTGGCAATATCAGGATTTACACTTTCTTTGAGTTCCGGATCCCATTCAGCGCCTTCATAAAAATCATTTTGTTGACCTGCACGAGCGGCGGTGTAAGCATACATGTCTAGTCCCATTAGAGTTCTCCTTGTTGATGACGATATTCACGTTTGAGCCAATATTTGTACTTGGTAAAATATTCTTGCATAGGGTAAGTTGGCAAACGCCCAGTCCATTCTTCTATTTCAAGACAGTGGGCATACCAGCGTTCCTGTAACCATAATCTAAATGACATTTTCATAAAGAACCAAACAGTTGATATGCAATCACAGCACCATTGTAGGCACTGAAGAAGATGTTGGCCCAGCCCCAACTGGGGCTGTTGTTTTCAAAGCACCAATCAGCAATACGCCAATTGAGCCAAACAAAAAAGGCATTGACGATCATTACTGGTTGCCATAAACTGCTGAATACAGTGCGTCCACTTCAGCCTCTGTGGCGTCAGTTGACTTGACTTTGGCTTTGGACTTGACTGACTTGGCACGTACTCGAACAGTACGAGGTGCTTTGGCTTTTGTTTTAGGAGCCACTTCAGCCTCTAGTGCTGTACGAACTGCGTCAGACTTGGCAAAGCCAGATTCCAGCAAGAATGCAACGGCTTGAACCTTGTCCATTGCATACGGCAGTGGCACAATGTTTACATCAGTGTCGCCCAGTTTGGCCAATTGCTTGGCACGAGCATCAGAGTTAGCAAAACGAACTTTGAGTGCACCTTTGAGTACAGAAGTACCTGCGAAAGAATAAGACATAAAATCTCCTAAGTTGATGATTGAAACTGTATTATAACCGAAAACGAATTTTTGGTCAACTATTGATTGTTGCAAAAGGACTACAGTCCTCTGCTTCACGCTGGTCTAGTTCTTGTGCCATAAACTCTTGTATGGCTTCGTCACGCACACTCTTGCTGGGACTGCATTTCAGAGCCCAAAAAGCCCTTTCCAAGGCTTCGGTGCTCATTTCTGCCAATTCTGCGTGAAGGTCACTCATGCTCAATCTAGCCATTATGCTGTCTCCTTCATAACATATTCAAACAAAATCCACTTGGCGCGGTTCAGCGTCTGGCGAGCGTCTTCGGCTCGCATGTAGTCGACTTCACCGTATTCGGTATTGACCATTTCTTGTGCGTCACTCATAAGACTAGCGGCCATCATAGCAGGACCAGAAAAGCGGAATGTTATGCTCTGCTCCACTGCTTCACGCATTTGTGCTTCAGTGCAACCGTACATACGAACTTGCTGAATTTCTTTGGTGCTAAGACCTTCAAATGCTGTTCTCATCGCTGGCTCCTTTTTAACTGTATGTGCATATTATAGCAAAATGGGGATTATTGGTCAACCAAAGGCTCTGTACAGGCCTGATGCACCAATGCTGAGTGCCACAATGTTCACCAACAACTGTGGCTTATTTGCAACACGAATACTCCAGGCCATGAACAAAATTGTGCCCAGAAAAAATGCAAGAATGTTCCAAGGGTAGGCCGCAGGACCCACGGCATTGAGACTGTGGCCTGCGATGATAAACACCGCTCCGGACCACTGTAATATTTCATTGATTTCTAACTTCATACCTATATTATAACCGATCTTGAATATTTGGTCAACCAAAAGAAAAACCCTGCACAAGGCAGGGTTTTGTAGTACTAGAGTATTACTTTTTTAGAGTAATACCAAAGTATTAGTTTTTAGAATGCAAAGCCAAGACCAAGACCCCAAGCATTTTCCTTGATGTCTTGATAACTCTTGCTGGCATTGATGTTCAAATTGACTTTGTTTGCAACAGGAATTGAATATGTACCGAATGCCACTGTTTGATTTGTCATGGTCTGCTCTGTGCTACCAACACGAGTCTTTACACCAATCAGTGCGAAACCAGGGCCTGCTTTGATACCAGTGGTGGCTCCAACCAAACCGTAGTTGTATGCGGCACCACGGGCACCATTGGCACCATTGTCATGGCCCCACCCAACAAATGGAGTGATAGGACCCAGTGCCTTGCCGGCAGTCAATTCCAAACTGTTATACATACCACCTGAGGCTGATACAGAGGTGCGGCTTTGAAGACCGGCTTGAATGCCACCAATGTCTTTGCCAGCACGAACATATTGAACGGTGCTGTCTTGATAACCTTGTTTGCTTTGAACATGGTCAACATCCACAGATACGAAATCGGCTGCAAAAGCAGTACCGGAAATGGCCACGGCCAAGATTGCGAAGATTTTCTTCATTTAGTTTTTCCTTTTAAAAAGATTGTGCTTTTTTTAAAAAACACAGAATAATATTTAGTAGAAACACGTATAAGGTGTTTATTTTACCACTAAATTGGCTGCTTGTGCTGTAGTATACGTGGCTGGAATAAGATTTGCAACCGGATTGGGCGAACTGGACTGACTGGGAATGTTGGTATCTACACCAATTCCTATGTTGTTGAGTACAACAAGATTTTGGCCTTCTCTCAAACAACCCACAATGGCCTGCCCGCCCAGCGTGTTTAAATCTGCCACCTGTTCTAAAAACCAAACAGGCCCGTTTTGTTCTTTGTCCAAACCGTAGGTAGGTAGACTTTCAACAAAACTCATGACTGGTCCTCGATCATTGGTGGTCAATTCGGCAATGTTTATGCTGGCCAGCAACAAGTTGTCACTTTCGGTCAAGACCTTTTGGGCCATGGTATCAAATTCTGTGTTCATTGATGCCGTTTCAGTTGGAAAGGCTGTGACCACATTGCCAATCTCAATCACAGCATTGGGGATTAAACCGGTGCTGAATGCCACATCTGCATTGGCATACACACCTGCGGCGTAACCTGCAGGGATAGTAACCGGTCCTGATACAGCATTGCCGTACACACCATTCACAGTATTTTGCATTCTGGTGTATATGGTTGTAAGGTTTGCCAAAGCGCCCACATTGTCAAGCGAGTTTAGTGTGGTCACCACATTGGTCAATTGATCTATATAGGTAACACCCACTGCGGCGCCAAGCAGATCCGTAAGCACCAAGGTATTGCCTGTACCTGTGCCTGTGGCATAGGTGCTGGTGAAATAGGCAGCCACATTGGCTGGCACAGCCGTGGTCAAGGCATTGATTTGGTCCAGGTCCTTGGTAGTAACCGTGGCCACAAAGGCAGCGGCCAACTGTGGCGAACTCAGTGTACTGACATTTTTTACCTGTTGCAGACTCACACTTATGGCCTTGCAGGCCAAGGCTTGATCAGCAGGTATAATTTTGCTTAAACGTTCGTAGGTAATCATGCTGGTACCACCGTTATGACATATCTTGGCAGATATTCCACAAGTTTACTGTTGACATTGCCAGTGGCATCTAGATAGATGGCTCTCAACTCACTGGCAGTATTTTGATTGTAGGTTCTCACAGTGAGGCTGGCAAAACTGTTGGGAAAGATTTTGACAGGATTCAACAAGTCGGCCATGGAATCCAGTCCAGGGTTTTGTGGCTGAGAGGTATTTACACCTGCCACTGGCAAAGTGATTTGCAAAATATCGCAAACCTGTTGTAAAGCCTGTCCTGTGACCAACTGCATTGCTCGATACAGTTTGGCTTCTTCCGTGTCAGTAAGTGTGGCATCAGGATCAGTAATGCGTTCAATTTGCGTGACAGTAAATCCCACTTGCCGGAGTGCTATGGTAATTCTGGGAGTCAAATTGGTCACTGTGGCCAACTGTCTAAACACTGTGCTAGGCAAACCAAAGTTGCCAAGATTGCCTATATCAATCAAAAATCCAAGTCTTGCCAAATCACTGCCAAAAGAAGGCAAGGCCAAATTTACATCGGTCAAGTTGCCACTGATCAAACTGTTCATAGAAGTAAAAGTGCTTCCCAAATAAGTTTGACTATTGACAGCAGTATTGATAAAATCATTATTTTGATTGATGTAACTCTGTGCTGACGAAAACACCTGAGCAAAAACTGTGACATTGCCTTGGCCAAGATAGGTATTACCAATGTCGGTAATGACACCAGTAAATCCCAAGATACTGTTGCCATAACTGGCAAATGATGGATTGGCGGTTATTGTGGTGTCAGGAACATCTTGATCAGGAGTGACGGTATAATCACCTGTACCACCGCCTCCACTGATATCGGCCGTGATAAAAGTGTTGGCACTGGTTCCCACAGCACCTATTTGCAATCCTACATAAATGGGATTTGGTGCTGGTGTAGTTGTTACTGTGAGTGTATTGCCTGTGATATTACCGCTGAATGTGGTATAACTGTTGATAAATTCCGTTTGCAATCGTGGACCAAGCACGTTGCCAATGTTACTGGCATAGGCAGTGGGTGTGCTGTCTGCCAAGGCAGGACAACTATTGGCCGCCATGATTTCAAGACTATTCAACGTTGTTGGCGAAAGATTGGCATTGCCCACATTTCCCAATGCACCAAACAACGGAGTCAACAATGATGTACTGGTATAGGTAGAAATTGCATTTGAGAAATCAGTTGCTATGGCCACACCTTGATTGTTGCTGAGACTAGCACCTGCAATCATTTGTAATGGGGTCAAGATTGAAGGCACGTTATCTACCAATAAAAACAGTTTGGCTACCTGCAGCCACACTGGTACAATCTGTTATACTACTGCCAACGTAGGCGGCAGGTTTTCCATTAATGTACACGGTGCTGGAACCCTGTGCAATTTGTGGTGTATGACTTTTGCATTTTAGTAGTTTGCCAGCCACAGACAGTGCTATGCCATAAGGTTGGGGTACAAAACTAGATCCTAAAGATGCCGCGGTTCCTGCCGCCGCGGCTGCTCCTCCGCCTTTTTTGTGTGCTGTGACTGAATCTCCTACCCGAGCCGCTGCCTTGCCATCAGTAAACACATCCTTGCTACCTTTGGCTATAGTAAAAGGCGAACAATGAGGCACACATTTGTCACTCTTTCTCGCGGCTGCTGGCATATTCTATTTCCATTAATCTTTCAAATCGGACCTGCCATTGATCAATTTCTTCATGATCTTGATCAGTGTGTGGACCCGGTGGTATTTCTGGAGCGAACTCTATCACATGATCAAACTTATCCGGAATTTGCTCGTACTTTGTATACTCAAACAATTTATCATCTTGCATGATCATAAAGCGATGTCCCATCCTTTATTTATGGAGCAAGAAATAGATGGTTTTAAACCATTTGGATGTTGGTTGTGCTGGTCATGTATTGGCTGGCAAACTGTTTATCTGAAGTCACTGCTACAGTAACAGTTGTTTTGCTCAAACCAATGGTCTTGTCTGGACTCACTGTGAACAGGTAAGGCAATAGTCCAGGACCGTTTGGACCCATAGCAATGACCATGGGCTTGGTCAATCTGTAGTGTGTGTCAGTCTCTTTGTCTAATCGCGCCACAATCTCCTCACCTGATGTGAGTTTGAGTGTGACCACGTCGCCTTCAGCAAGACCTTTGTCAATTTCAAGTAGCATCTGTAAACCTTTTCTTTAATTCTGTAAATCCGCCCACAAGTTCATCATCTAGAAAAATTTGTGGTACTGTTCGTGCACCTGGCACAGCCGCCAGCAAATCTTCTTTGTCCCAACCGTCGTTGATGTTGCGTTCTTCATATTCAATGCCTTTTAGTTTGAGCAAGGCCTTGGCTTGATCGCAATAGGGGCATTGATTCTTTGACCATACAATGGCTTTCATATTATTCTCCTTATAGTTGTTATTGGTGGTATGTTTTAGCGAAGATGTCTTTTTTGACCACGCCATAGTCTCCAGGGCCATGACGTACTATATAGTCATTGCCACGAGTGTAATTTAAGGTTTCACCCCATGACGTTTTGACTGCACCGTTGTGATCTGCCAGTTTGGCTGTTTTTACAATCTTCTTAGGAGTGGCTGTGCCATCTCGGTTGTCATCATACAAACCAGCAAATTTTTCCGGTGGAATAGGATACTGTTCGCCATTGGGACCTGTGATGATTTTGTATCCGGCTTGGTACTTCACAGGGCCTTCTAGAGTGTTTATCATACCCGGAGTTTCAGCCGTGGCATAGATCACTGGCGAGGCTTTTTTATATGTTTCAAAGCCGCCATCACGAAACCAAGCGTCAGTGAGACCTTGGTCTTCCATTAAGTTAATTAACGTTCTCATAGTTCAGGTAATTCCTCATAATCAACCTCCCCGTCGAGGACACCAATAACATAGTTAGTTGACTCGTTCTCCTGTAAGGCGGTTTGTTTTTTGCTGGTGTCCACATGCTTGGTGAACCAAGGTATAGGTGTTGAACGTGGATGATCTTGTGTGTACTTGATGCCAATCTCTTTGAGTGCATTGAATGCTGTAAAGTCCACAAAGTCTTTGAGAATGTTTGCATTAAGACCAATCACTGGACCTTTGTTGAACAAGTAGTCAGCCCAGGCTTTTTCTTCACGTATCACGTCCAGGTACATTTGGTACACTTCGGTTTCGCACTCGGCTTTGACAGCGGCAAAGCGTGGATCTTCTTTGATGACCTGATTGATCAACCATGCGGTCCACTCTTTGTGCAACATTTCGTCCTGCAGGATCAATGAGATAATGTTGCCGTTGCCAATAAAGATCTTGTTCTCTACCATGGCCAAACTTGTGGCAAAACTTACCATGAAGCGGAATGCTTCCAGTGCATAACTTGCGTTCAGTGCCAACCAAATGGCTCGGATATAAGAATCATCCGAAATCAAATCAAACCCCAGTTCCTTCTTGCAATTCATTTGATGCAAGTCATCATAATATTTGCCCACGCTCGAGGCCATGTCCACAATCTCTTGTGTGTCATGAATGGTGTTGAACACATCCTTAGGCACGTTGTAGATATTACGAATGATGTGACTGTAACTGCGACTGTGGATGTTGGTTTCAAAGAATGTCCAGTTGTAGACTAGTGCTTCTAGTTCAGGAATAGAGATTACAGGCGTAAAGATTTGACTTGGGCCGCGGCCTTGCAAACTGTCTAGTGCTGTTTGACGTAACAAGTTTGATGTAAAGATATGCTTGACTGTGTCACTAGCATCTTTGAAGTCTTGTGCATCTTTGGTCAAAGATATTTCTTCTGGTACCCAAAAGAATCCACGTGCTTCTTGCTCGTACTTGACGAGTTTGTTGTACTTGACTTCTTCAAATCGTTGTACTGTTACAGGACCTGCCGGATCTAGAAACATCTTTCTATTGAGATAATCAGTTTTTGTTTTTAAATTGTATTGTTGTTTGCTCATTGTGTTGTTACCAGTGTCTAACGGTGTTGGCTATAATAAAGCCACAAGTTATAACATGTATTATAACCCAAAACGTTTTGAAGAACAAGGCTATCCGGGCCTCTCGCAAGGTCAAGATAGGCACATCCGGACGATCATGATCACTCTCGCCCATCAAGTGCCCAGTGGCCCGGGCCCATATACGTTCAAAACTGTTCAATGGAATTGATCCGCTTCGGTTGAATTCCGGTTGGCCACAGTTGATGTGGCTCCTACCGCTTCACTCACAGCATCAAAGTAACTGACGCCAACTTCACGCTGGTGCTTGACTGTGGTAAAGCCACGCTCTTGTGCCGCAAACTCACGCTGTTGCATTTCTGCATAGCCAGCCATGCCACGTTGCTTGTAGGCTTCAGCCAATTCAAAGGTGGCCAAGTTAACTGAATGAAAACCAGCAAGTGTTATGAACTGGAATCGGAACCCCAGTTCGCCCAATTCACGTTGGAATGTTTCACACTCGTCTTCACTTAAAAACTTACGCCAATTAAAACTAGGGCTACAGTTATAAGCAAGCATTTGGTCCGGAAACTGAGCATGGATAGCATCTGCGAATTTCTTAGCCTGTGCGATATCAGGTGTGCTAGTTTCAAACCATAAGAGATCAGCGTAAGGGGCATAAGCAAGACCTCGGCTAATACATGCATCAAGACCATTTTTAAATTTGTAAAAGCCTTCTTCAGTGCGCTCATTGATAATAAAGTCCCGGTCTAATGGATCATGGTCACTGGTGATCAGTGTGGCTGACTCTGCGTCTGTTCGTGCCATGATAACTGTGTCTACGTCTGCCACATCTGCAGCCAGTCGTGCGGCATTGAGTGTGCGAATCATTTGCCCTGTTGGAATCAATACCTTACCACCCAAGTGTCCGCATTTCTTTTCTGAACTCAATTGATCCTCAAAGTGTACGCCTGCGGCACCTGCTTCAATCATAGCCATCATTAGTTCATATGCGTTTAACGCACCACCAAAACCCGCTTCAGCATCTGCTACAATTGGAAGGAAGTAATCCGTAGTGTCTGCTGGAATTGCGGCTGTTGCTTCGTATGCCTCTAGTGTTTGGATTTGATCAGCACGACGGAAAGCATTGTTGATACCTCGAACAACTTTTGGCACTGAGTCAACTGGATATAAACTTTGATCAGGGTATGTTTGATTGGCTGTGTTGTTGGCACCAGCCACTTGCCATCCACTCAAGTAAATTGCTTGCAGGCCGGCCTTGGCATGTTGCACAGCCATTTGCCCATTGTAAGCACCCAGTGTATTGACGTAGGGTTCATTGGCCAGCAACTCGCGTAGTTTATGTGCTCCACGACGTGCTAGTGTGTGTTCAATTTGTACGCTACCTTGTAGTCGTCGAACTGTTTCTTGTGTGTAATTGCGTTTTTTCATTTTTTTCCTTTGTGTAATATTAGATAATTTTTTTATATTGACCATTATTTTTTACAATCTCAATGTAGTAAATAAAATTCGATCGTGGTGAATCGAAAAAGTTGTTACTTAAAAACCAATCATTTATTTTAAGTCCTGCACCTTCTATCATATTTTTAAAGGTGTCAGGACGCGATCCAGCCAAATTTTCTTGTAATAAAATTATACCATTGTCAGTGAGATGGGATGCAATATTATCAAAAAAGTTTTGATGTATGGACCAATCTTTATCTAGTATAATTCTATTTCTGTGCCATTCATCATGAATTGATTTAGAAAAATGAGGCGGATTTCCAATCACCAAATCAAATTTTCTGTCAGATGGCATCAATGATAAATCTTCTAACAACAATGCTTCCACATTAAAAAGTTGATTTTGATGAGCAGTATTGCGAACACAAGCAATCGCAGGATAATAAATATCACTACACGTTAACGATTGACATAATCCATGATCTAGTAAATCAAATCCAATAAATGCTGGACCAGAACACCATTCATATGCTGTTTTGAACACTTTTCCTGGGTAGCGATTTTTTAATACCTCAGAATAATCAGTTCCAAAAGTAGTGCCGCCGCCATCCATTTCATAGGTATATTCCACAGTAAATTTTGATTTACCGGTAGTATACCATGACAATTTTTTCATTCAATTTCCCTTAAAGTTTGCATGCTTCACAATCCTCGCCCTCAAGGTCAAAGTCAATAACTTCAAGTGGTGCGGCTTCAGCAGTTTGTTTACTACCTGCTTTGTTGATCAGGCTGTAGTAGAATGTCTTCAATCCCCAATAATGTGCCTGCATCAAGTTTTTGGCAATCAAAGTGGTTGGTACTTTGCGGTCAGGGAAGTGTGCTGGATTGTAGAATGTGTTTGTGCTGATGCTTTGATCAACATAGGCCGCCAACACAGCCGCAGTTTTTAAATATCCTGCACAGTCTTTTTGTGCCCACATCATTTGATACCGGTTTTTTAACTTTTGGTACTCAGGCACAACTTGTGTCAGGCTGCCTGCTTTGCTTTCTTTTACTGAGATCAGACTCATGGGCATTTCAATGCCATTGGTTGAGTTAATTACCACCGAACTTGACTCTACCGGAGCAATGGCCATCAGTGTGGCATTGCGTACACCATAACTGCGCATCTCCGCACGTAGGCCCTCCCAGTTCAGTTCAGGTGTAAAGTCCGTGAGTTCATTGACCCCGGCGCTACGTCTCTCCCAAGGAAAGACACCTTTACCGTACCAGGTCCGGTCACTATCTTTGCAACGGCCGCGTTCCTTTGCCAGTTCAACCGTAGCCTCTGTAAGGTAGTAGGCTTGGTGTTCCATCCAAGATTTGACCTCTCCAAGAGCATCTTTATCACCATACGAGAGTCCGCGCTTGGCATGCCAGTAAGCAAGGTTAGTAATGCCGATACCAAGCGGCTGAATTTCGTCATTCGAGAGTTGACTCTGGATCGATAGGAAGTCTTGGTAGTCGAGTATGTTACATAGACTGCGTTGCAAAATTCTGCAAGCACGACGCATGTCTTCAGGATTACGGAACGCACCCCAGTTGATGGATCCCAAGGTGCATAGTGCAATGCGACCTGTTGCATCATCCAGTCTTTTAAACGGTTTGGTAGGTAAGAGAATTTCACAGCAAAGGTTACTCTGATAAATGGTATGGTATTCAGTATCAAACGGTCCTTGATTCTGAACGTTGTCAATAAACACAAGATAGATGCGTCCTGTGTCAGTGCGCTCTTTGAGTATGCCTGACTTGAACACTTCTTCAGCACTCATTACTTTGGTACGCAGGTCTTTACGCTTTTCGTATTCCGTATAAAGTTTTTCAAAGCGTTCAGTGTTAGAGTAGAATGCTTCATAGAGATCGGGTACCTCATTGGGGTCAAAGAAAGTGATATTCTCTTTGTTCTTGAAACGACGCCAAAAGAAAGCAGACAGAACCACCCCGTAGTCCATATGTCGAACTCTTGTTTCTTCGGTTCCTTGATTGTTCTTGAGAACAATAAGGTCATCGAACTGATGATGCCATATGGGATAAAAAACAGTTGCACTTGCATTACGAATACCACCTTGTGAACATGAACGTAAATCACCAAACCACTTCTTTAAAAAAGGAATCATGCCTGTGTGCATGATCTCGCCACCACGTATGGGTGAACCTAAGGGACGTAGTCTGCCAATCTCCAGGCCAATGCCTGCACGTTTTGACGCATATTTGGCCATCATCTCACCTGATGCGAAAATACTATCCAGGTCATCATCACTGCGAATAAGCACACAACTTGAAAACTGCTTTGTAGGAGTACCAAGACCGGCAAGCACAGGAGTAGCAAGAGTAAACAGACCATCGCTTGCGGCATTATAGTATTCTTTGATGTATCGCATTCTTGCTGTGTTTGGTTCTTCGCTGTGGAACACTGTGGCGGCGGCGACCATGTATCTGACTTGTGGTGTTTCATAAATTTCCTTGGTGGAGCGATTACGCACAAGATACTTTTCAATTAGTTGTTCCACTGCGGCATAGGAATACTGTTCGTCTTTCACATGATCAATCATGTCATTCATGCGATTCCAGTCTTCTTCACTATACCACTCCAACAGTTCAGGAGTGTACAAACCCGTGGCTACGTTTTTCTTTACAATGTCGTACAAGTGTGGAGGATCGTAGGAGCCATACACATCTTTACGCAACATACTCAAACGTTGTTTACCTGCTACATATTGATAATTGGTGTGCCCAACATCAGGATTTGATTCTACGTCAATCAAGTCCACTATGGCCCTTAGAGTGATACCGTCAATTTCTGTGGTTGTGATTCCATCATAAAAGTGAAGTTGGGCTTTGATTTCAATCATTGATTGGCTTACATCTGCTATGCCTGCGCAAACTTTTGCAATTTGTGCCTGCCATTTTTCCAATGCCAATGGCTCGCGAGTTCCATCACGTTTTTGTACTGTTATTTGCTTCATTGTTGTCCGAGTTGTAGTTTTATTTGTTGTTGCGTCACGCTGTGCAGGGGCTTGATCAGCCCTGGATTGATATTTAACACCTGTTGTGAGTCCCAATTCAATATATATTTCCTATCCTGGACCAGGACTAAATTACCTTGATCCGATTCAGCCAATACTGAATCCTGCAGATCTAGTCGATCCAGCAGAGTTATAGTATACAGCATTCCCAGCCCACGAGCAAGATCACAATAGATATTGTCGCTCAAAAGTTCCCAGGGATCGGGCCATTTTGCTTGATCGTCCCAGTGCAGATGATAGGCTCGCCAAGGTGCTCTGAACCACCAAGCATTGATTTCGACAACGGCTTGATCTAAGGATGCATGTTGAACACATTGACGAAGAACGCCCCACGCATGCAGACGTTGTTCAAAGGTAGCGGGCCACATCAAACTTGGAAGTAACTGATGGAGTAATAAAGGGTTCCTGTAACACCTGTTGATGTGCTGGTGTAACCAAAAGAAATTGTGCTGGCAGTTTCAGATACATTTATGGTTACCCCAGTTGCTCCGTTTTGCACAGCATCGGCATCAGTGTAACCGAGCGTGCCACCTGTACCGT
>Ga0214919_10002789_pt1 | contig 27042 bp, 38 predicted proteins | sample LL1503_MetaG_FD_177994 | JGI IMG/M metagenome (GOLD analysis project Ga0214919, IMG submission 177994) | Freshwater microbial communities from Lake Lanier, Atlanta, Georgia, United States - LL-1503 | ecosystem: Environmental > Aquatic > Freshwater > Lake | place: USA: Georgia | collected...
TGTTCAGCGTTGTGCTTGAACAGTCCGTCAAACGAATCAGCATCACCGAACCCGCCAGGAACAGCAATCATATCCACGTCATCAAAGAACACGTCTTCTAGTTTGTTTTTTCCAAATATTTTGAATTTGTAATGGTCACCTAGGGCTCGCATAAGTCCATTACCACTTTGTACACTACATTTGGGGTCGTGCAAAAATAGGGCTATGGTGGGTTTCATTCAGTATTTAGTGACCTCAAATTTTTGACAGTTTTATGACTTGACACTCAAAAAAATACCCCAAAACTTGGGGTATCTGCTGGTTACGAGTTCCAGCGCCACTCTATCGTTGTGGTCGGTTATGTTTATTTAATTGGACTTGTGTTACAATTTTATTACAAACTAGTGGTCAATATTTTGTTCAGGCGTTGATTTATGCGATGTTTGATCACAACCTTTTGTTGATCCATTATTTCCTCTGTGACACTGCCGTTATGTATGTTGACAATTTGCTCATGGGTCAAACCACCAGAACGAACGTCAGCGTATATGTATTGATTGAACCTTCCAGACCATGGATTAGGAGATTTGTATCGATGCACCGCTTCAAGGGCCATGGTGTTTGTTACTCCCACACTATTGATCCAATTATTGCGATCTAGCCACTTCACACCAAATTTGTCAAAGTCACTGTCAATTCGATTTTTAGAGTCAGGTGGCAAATTGTTAATAGGAATTAAGTTAATGTCTGGAGGCGTCAGTTGTAGGTACTGCCAGGTTGAACCGTGAATCAAATCTGTTGTCATGGTCCAGTCTATGCTTTCATAAATGCTTTCAATTGGTTCAAATGGCAAACCTGCAATCATGTTGGCTCCGATCAACACCTGATCTCCCCAAACTTGTTTTAGATGTGTAAGCGTTTCTATTATTCGTTTTTTGCCAAGACCTTTGCCAATTCGTTTGCCTGCTTGATCGTTTAGTGTTTCAATTCCAAAACCCCCATATCTGGCACCGCTGGCCATGACTATTTCAGCACTTTCGGGGTCGGACCAGAACATGTCAAGTCTCATGAAACTAATCCATTCTGGTTTGAATGGTAGTCGACTCCATACCTCATCATAAAGAAATCTGACTTTTTCTTTACTGTCGTTGTAAAGATCATCTACCAGCGTATATTTGGTAACTCCAAATTGTTCATAATTTCTTATTAATTCCTCTCGCATGGATTTTGCATGCCTGTAACTATCAAATTCGCCTCTTCTAGGATAGTTACAATAGGCACAATTGAAAGCACAGCCTCTGGCTATTTCAATCGGCAGCCAATCATTAGGTTCTATGAAGTCTGTGTCAGTCCAATAAATTTGACTGTCTTTGAATTCTGTATTATCGTAGTGGTCGTTATTGACTATGTAAGGAACTTCTTGCTTGGGATTACTAGATCTAGCCCGAGTAAGTTCTTTTGTGTGGGCTTCAGCATATCCTTTGACCACATGCATATTGGGGTGCGCCAATGGTGCTCTAGTATCCACCAAATTGACATAGGCTCCTCCAATTACAAAAGGTACAGAGTACTTGGATGCCAACAGATGACTAATTCTTCCTAGTGTTTTTGCATTCCAAAGAAGCACATCTGTTTTGGCATCATCAACCTTTTTTACCAAGAAATCTATATCTATAATGGTGTCTGGTGATTTAACCCATAGATCATAGTAGTCTTCTCGATCCTGTTCTGTAACTCGCATGCCCATGAGAGTAGTACTTAATCCTACCCATAGTAGATTTTTTTTGTTATTTTCAATAATTTGTTTTATGCCAGCAAGACTCAAATTCATGCAGTTGGGCACAATCAACACATCCTTGCCATCTTTTCTTAACTCTGATGCTATTTTTGCGGCGCCGGCAAAATGTGTGTAGTGTAGACTGGTAAGATCTAATGCTCGTGTTCTTGGAGCTCTATCTACAAATATGATAGCATGGGCCATAAAGGATTTTACTCGGATTGATGTTTAGTTTTACCAAGTTGGTAAAAACATGACGTTGCTGTCATGTGTGTTGCTTATAGATTTATTTATGTTAACATTCTTACAAGTCCCACGGAATCGATTGTGACTAGTAAGATGTAGTTAGCCAGCATACCAAACGATCGACGTGTCCAACTAGCCCAAGCATACATAGCACAACCAGAGATCCATATAGGGTAAAGTACAATGAGAGGGGGATTAGGTACAGTGGTAGCCATCGTAATACTGCACCCAATGCTAACAGCCCAAGCCAGTACCTCAACGACGAACCTAAGTGGGTTAGTTTTGTAATCACTGCGTATCCATTCAACAATGTTGAGAAATATATTGTTCATAAAGTTGTTCGCTGGCTAGATTCTTGCCTTTGGCTTCGACCTGTATGTCAAACTGGTCACTAAAGCCCAAGACCCAGTTGTTCACAGCCCGATTCCAACAGAAGTCACTGTGTGCTCGGAGTTTCTGCTTCTTATAACCTCTAGCAAGAAGTTCAGCAAGGTCTGGTCGAACGCTTCGATCATGGTCAACCAAAACGTCCTCGCGACTAGTACTAAAATGCATTGCAGGACGAACACCGCGCCAAGAGTCAATAACCCTACTTGTACGAACGTCCTGCGGTTCGATGTATTCGCCGGTGTTGATCCAGTGGTGGTGTACATCCAACACAAGAGCCACATGCTGAGCCACAGCCAAAGTAGTGTCCAATCCATTTGTCATCTCGTCATTTTCGATGGTTATCAAGTTCCTGGCCTCTGGAGTGAGACGACCCAAGGTCTTCAGGAATTTAGCGGGACCACCTTTACCCGATAAATGCACATTGATCTTAAAACCGTGATCGTGCCACTCATGACCATATCCCATCCAACGAGCCATGTCTGCATGATATTCAAATTCTAATATGCTACGTTCTACAATTTCGTCTGATTCGCTGGCTAGCACACAGAACTGTCCAGGATGGAAACTGAGTCGCACACCTAGTCGTCTTGCAGTTTCGCCTATGGGTGCAAAGATATTTGCACAGTGGTCTTGTATCTCCGGACGTTGCCACCAGTCAATCCAATCTTTCTCAGTGTAGCCTTGTAGCATTTCACTACCCAGTCGCACCATGCGTCTGCCTTCGGGTAGTGTGGCCACACGTTCAACCATGAGAGTGGCCGCACGAGCATTATGATTCATAATATCCCATTGGCGTTGTTCGGCCTCACTTTTGTGCTCGCGAAGCCAGCGCATGGTGGTTGATCTGCCGTTTAGGTCACGGTCCTTTGCATTGACTTTCATGCCGCCAGTTTCACTGGGGTCATTAAGCCATTTGCAACAAAAGCCAATTTGTGGTATAGTCATGCTGTAATTATACAGCATTTACAAATACCTGTCAACCGCGTTCCAAATCCAAAGTCACGCAATGAAAGCCACCCCCCAGTGTACGTGAATGGCGTAATTCCAAAGGAATCACTGTGAATTTATAGGATTCAAGTGTTTGTATCAATTCAGTTTGGTTTCGGTCGCATATGACAGTATGTGGATCCACCACCAACATGTTCATTGCTATCCATTTTGATGCATATGGATACTCATAGAATCCTTGTGCTACCACTTCGTTTACCCAAATCTTGTGCCAGCCGTCAAACACTCGGGGTACTGTATCAAAACTAACCCGGCTAGCATTGAGCATAACCACGCCTTCGCGCAAGGGCACAATGGTTGAATCGATATGCACACCACTGTAAAAATTACACAGTTCAATTTCAACGTCAGGAAACGCATCACACAACCATTCATAGGCTTTGCGATTACCCGAATCTGATTCCAAGAACAACATCCGGTCGCCTAGTCTGCATACGTTGGCCGCATCCAACACCATGCCTTCGTTTCGCGGCATGAACAAATAATGGTCTGCTTCATCCACAATGTCATGATAGCATTGCAACTCCATATCTCTGCAGGGATACATCATGGCAGGATTGATGATAGTTGAGCCGTGTACAAGAAGTCTGTCGCGTGGGCAATAATTGTACATGCCATCGTGGACCTGGAAGTTGAGTGGATCTGGACGCACAACTTCCACGCCCAGGCTCATCAGGGTCGTTGCTAAACCATCCAAATCTTCGTTGGCTTCATTGATTATCCACGGTGGAACTGGTCCACGTGGAACAGGTGTTTCTCGCCAGGTTGTTTTTTCACTCTCTTTGGAAAATACAGGATCGTTGACAGGCCAGTTGGCATCAGTGGCTGAACCTACTACTATGCGTTTTAGTGGACTCCACTCATCGTAACTGCTAATCATACCCATCCTGTAATTTGTAATGTATACCTTGGTTCCAGCCCAAGGTTGGCAGCCAAGTGTGGTGTATCATATGCCCATTCAACCACATCACCGGCTCGCCAGTTGACCTTGGCCGCACCGTTGCCTTCAAAATAGTGGCCGGATTTCCAATTTTCTAAAAACACAATGGCTCGGCGTATGCGATGCTCTTGCCCTTGTAATTTAAACAATTCAATGTAGCGCAGATACAAATCACCATGTGTGGGCAACACTGTACCGGTTGGCATTCTATAATAACTAGTGCCAATGTCTTTCCAACCTAGATCAGTGTAGATGTTGACAAACTGATTGTTCCAAGCCGGTTGATGACTACGCATGTCGCACATGTCCCCAGTGAATCGATTGGCATACCCTTGAGAGGTCCAACGCTCAAGACTTTCTACATCATTGAACTGTTCGTTTATGTAAAGTAATTGTTTAAATTCATCATCCCAAAATTTAGGAATGTGATATTTGACTATTTCGTGTGTTGCCATATGGTATTACAGTTAAGTTTTCAATTGAAGGGAGTTTTCGCCAGGGATCAACAATGATGCTATTGCGTGGGATCGCACAGTATGGCATGGTGTCAGTTTGATCATCAATATAATTGTAGGTAATTTTACGATTGTGTGCCCACAATATAACTGCAGGTCCTGCTAGTTCAGTAATGACTTCTGCAAGATCATCAGCAAGAGGATCAAGATATTTAACATCAAATCCTGCCTGTTTGACATAGTGACCAACCAAAGTAGAATAAGACCCAATGCAATAGGCCACATCGGGTTTGTAGGCTTTGCCATGTATCACAATGCTCATGCCATGTTGTTGGGCTTGTTCAACTAGGAACATGGCAAGATTACGTGCTTGTATTTCACGAGCATGCATCACTGTGTCAAACAAGTCATAGCCAATATTGTATTCTTCGGCCAACCAACGTAGTGCAATGTTGTCACGTGGATGACATGCACCTGCGTCACCCATGCCTGCGGTCATGTACTTTGGTCCCATGATACGCAAGGTTGAGCGTGCCAATGCGTTGGTTACCACATCCACATTGATATTGCCAATGCGCATGGCAAAGTCTTGAATCATGTTCACAAGGCCAATCTTGGCCGAGATAAATGTGTTGTAGAATATCTTGATGGCCTCACACTCGTCCCAGGTGCCAATTTCATAGCGTGGATCGTTTTGCATCACTGTATTATACAACTCACGTAGTTCGCCAGCCAAGGCATTGGGATTGCCATCTTCTGTGCCAATCATGATCATTTCAGGGTTTACCATGTCCCACTTTACGCTACCCATGGCAATTAGATAAGGATTGTATAAAAATTGGTGCTGTCTGGCTAACCTAGGAACAAATTCTCTACGTGTTGTGCCCGGCAATACTGTAGAGATTAACACAACTTTTTTAGATTCACGGGCATGGAGGTTAATTTTATCGATAGCATCAATCACAGCATCATAACCAAAATCTCGGGGCTCCAAGTGTGAACTGGGTACTGCGCCGTCATAGCCTTCGGCATGCGGTGTTGGTACGGCAATAAAGATCCATTCGCTTTGGTTAACCAAATCATCAATATCGCAAACTTTTACTGAGTCGCTTGAACGTGGGTAAATATCGTAACCTCTGACTTCATGCTTTTCTGCCATGACTTCAGCACAATCGAGACCCAATTTGCCGATCCCAATAAATCCAATTTTTTTCATATGAGTGTACCTTTAGATAGATTATACAATTTTCTGTATGATATTGCAAATCGCGATGACTTATTAATTTATCAGTTTTATCCGCATGGCTCAAGAAAATTAGAGGATCTAAATGACCTGTTTACTATTAGAGGTAGTCGTTCTTGGGGTGAATTAATGATTAGACCTTGCATGATAATGCACGATCAAGAACCCTTGATGTATCATTTATATACCAAAAAAGATTTTAAAAAGTACCTAGAACACAATAGGCACAAATTATATCCCAAAGCATTAATTGATATTGTTTCCGATTTACATTTAAGAGCCTGCGTACACTCAGCAACTAATGCATACGACCAGACTCTATTGTGCCACTCAGAAAAAAACAGTCAAGATCTTGAACTATACCGACAACACGAATTCATTGGGGTATATTATTGGAGTCATGCGTTGATTGCTCGAGATTGGTACAGGTATGCTGAGTTTGATCCCAAACTAGTGGTAAATTTTAAAAATATCACTCACGACTTTTTAATCTACAATCGTGCCTGGAGCGGCACTAGGGAATATCGGTTGACTCTGGTAGAAATGTTGGCCAACAATGATTTAATATCTTATTGTCGCACAACATTCTCTGCAGTTGATAATCAGTTGCACTACACTCAACATCAATTTGCCAATCCTGATCTTGCTATCTCTCGCAATGATTTACATGAACGGTACCCAGCCAATACTCATGACGCTAGTGCTAGTGCTGATTACAACAGCGAAGACTATGCCACTATAGGGATTGAAATTGTGCTTGAAACATTATTTGACGACCGGCGGCACCACCTTACTGAAAAAACCTTGCGCACGATTGCATGCGGGCGACCTTTTATGTTAGCATCAACCCCAGGAAGTTTGCAATACTTAAAGCAATATGGATTTGAAACGTTTGATGGTTTAATAGATGAAACATATGACACTATAACAGATTCCCGACAACGACTTGACGCAATTGTTCAAGAAATCAAAAGAATTAGTCTTTTGGATTGTGATCAAAAAAGATTGTTATGGATCAAACTGTATGCTATCGCTAAACGCAACAAACGATTGTTCTTTTCAACCAAGTGGCATGATTTCATTGTAGAGGAATTCAAAGATAATTTTAATTCAGCAATAAATCAAATGACTGCCACAGGAAAACATCAAAACAAATTGGACAAAATAGCATCAAATAATGATCCAGAAATGATACGCTGGAGAAACTACGTTCGTCCTGGAATGCCAACCCTTGAAGATCGTAAAAAAGTCACCAATTGGATCCAAGAATTTAATTCAAAGAGAAATTAGTATCCTTTACTATAATCGCTGTCCAGTCAGACGGCACACCAGTTTCTTTGTGTTGGCTGACACGAGTCAATAAGTCTGCGTAGAATGTATCAAGTTCACCGCTCCATTTCCCCATCAATCCCGCAATTGCCTGTTCGCAATAGTTCCAATGTTGATTGCGATAAGCATCAATCAAATCTGCATGAATCTTTTTGTACGACTTCATGGTGGCGAATTCGTCCAATGCTAATTTTTCAACAACACAGTACGCGGTGACTGTTTTGTCACTATCAACTGTGCGAAAAGTATCTAGTTCTAGTACGGTGTACTGATCTGGTATGCTGTTAACTGAGTCGCCAAATATAATGTTCATTGTGTTTCCTTTTAAATATGTATCATGAGCCTAGCATTTGATTTAATTTCTGACTTGCACCTTGAAACCTGGTCCACTGAATTTGATTGGACCTATCAAGCCACCAGCCCAGTGTGCGTTGTTGCTGGTGATGTCTGCCGAGATCAAGACATGTTGGTACGCACCTTAAAGCACCTGGGTAAATGTTATCAGGCTGTGTTCTATGTTGATGGCAACGACGAACATTACACGCAACTGGAGGATTTAGGTCATAGTTACAGCGTACTTGCTCGACGTTTGCGCCGTATTCCCAATGTGGTTTATTTGCAAGATAATGTTGTAATAGTAGACGGTGTTGCTATTTTGGGCACCAACGGTTGGTGGGGATTTGATTTTGATCTTGGTATTGATCCTGAACAAGCCGCACAATGGGCACAGGAAAGATATCATATCAGTGAAACGGCTACCAAAGGCATTGCCAGAATGAGCAATACTGATGCCACATACATGATATCTAGTGTGGCTAAATTACAAAATCATAAAGATGTTAAAAAGATTGTTATGGTTACTCATACTGTACCCGATCCTGCACTAGTAGCACATGATATGGATCTAGATGGTACCATGCGATTTAATACCATGGGCAACAGACTCATGATGCAGGCCCTGACAGTTGACACTGAAAACAAACTGCATACCTGGTGTTTTGGTCACTATCACGGTAACGTAGATCAAACACGTTCGGGTATACGTTTTGTCAACAACTGTCGTGGCAGGGGAGATACCCCTTATGCTAAACCGGTATACTATCCACAACGAATTGTTGTGGATTTTTAAACTGCGCCTTCGGGCTCGACTCTAATCTGCAATGGATAGTTTTGTGCTCGTGCCTGCATGGTTACCTCAATACCTTTTTGTTCGGCAATTTCATAAGGTAACACCGCTACACAAGCCGATCCAGCGTCGTGAATATCGCTTGTGATTGTGTGTGCAGTATCTGCGGTATAGTCAAAATACTGCATTAATGTTTCAACCACAAACTCGTATGTTGTTTGATTATCATTAAGATATACAACACGGTACATGGGTGGTTCTTTAAAGTCTTCAGCCGGTTTAATTCGTGTTCTTGTATCGCTTTGCGCCATTTCAGTTCCTTGTTGTTCAGTAGCGGGACAGTCCCGCTACTGTATTTACACTATTATATTACAGAGTATATGTGATAGCAATAGTCTTTGGCTTGGCGTCTTCTGGCACTTCACGTCGCAAGTGAACGCTTAAGATACCAAGTTCAAGGTGAGCATTGCTAATTTCCACATGATCAGCCAACTGAAATTCTCTGCGGAAACTTCTTTCACTGATGCCTTTGTGCAAATAGTTTGGCACAGTCTTTTCGCTATCAGACTGATACTCTTTACCTTCAATGATCAAGAAGTTTTTGTCCTTGGTCACTGAAAGGTTATCAAGCCCAAAGCCAGCCACAGCAAGGCTAATCGTGTACTCATCTTCATTGATTTGTACTATGTTATAGGGTGGATAGTTTGAAGTGGATTGCTGAGTACTCACACGCATGAGATCATCAAACATGTTATCGAAACCGATACCAAATTTGTGAAGTGCGGGAATATCGAAAGAACGAAGGGTGAGAGTTTTTGTCATTTGTTTTCTCCTTTATAAGCAAGATGACTTGTAATGTAGCCCGACCATCGGCACTACATTGTTATTTATTATACAGAAAAAAATTGGCTTAGTAAAGTTTCTTTGGCAAAGCCTGTTCGTTGAGTTTCTTTTTCCAACGATTCTTTGCGGCGCCGGCTTTGAGTTTACGAGCAGTAGTGGGTTTGGTGTAAAATTCACGATTACGAACATCGTTCAAAATTCCCGATTCCATGATCTTCTTTTTGAACTTGCGTAGAGCCTTGTCTACATTACCGTCCTGAACCAGCACCGATCTACCCCTAAGTTTTTGCATTCGCTTCCTTTAGTTCTGTAGGAGTATTTACCTGATCTGCGTCAATAAACACATGGTTAATACCTTGCCTGCGATAGCGGGCCAAATAGAACATGTGTGGCAATAACACACGTTCTAGTTCCGAATGCAAGCCTCTAGCACCAGTTTTGTTTAGTATAGTTCGATCTGCAATCATTTCCAGGGCATCAGGTGAAAATTCTAGTTCAACCTTGTCCTGGCCAAATAACCATGAATATTGCTCGATATAACTGTGTTTGACATCTAGTAGAATACGAATTAAATCTTCTTTACTGAGTTCTTGTAATGCTACCCAACTAGGAAAACGTCCCACAAACTCTGGAATCATGCCAAACTTGATCAAGTCTTCTGGAGTAGTTTGATCTAAATGTGTTACGGTATCGTTTTTAATCTTAGCACCAAATCCAATACTGGTTCCTTGCACACGATTTTTAACCACATTATCAAGTCCCACAAATGCGCCGCCAGCAATAAACAAGATGTTAGTGGTATCAATTTCAATCATCTCTCCCGAAGGATGTTTGCGATTGCCTGTGGGAGTGACTCTGCACTTGGTGCCTTCTACCAATTTGAGCAAAGCCTGTTGTACACCTTCTCCTGACACATCTCGGGTGATACTGGCACTCTCGCTACGGCGACTAATTTTGTCAATTTCATCAATAAACACAATACCACGTTGTGTCTTGGCAATGTCACCACCGGCGGCTGCAAATAGTCTAGAAATCAAACTTTCTACATCATCACCCACATAACCTGCTTCGGTTAAACTTGTGGCATCTGCAATAACAAAAGGCACATCCAAGTAACGTGCTACAGTTCGAGCCAGCAATGTTTTGCCCGACCCTGTAGGGCCAAGCATGAGAATGTTACATTTTTCAACTTCTATGTTAGGGTCAGGATTAGTGATACGTTTGTAGTGATTGACCACTGCCACGCTTAACACTTGTTTGGCTCGATCTTGACCAATCACATACTGGTCCAAATGTTCTTTGATCAAGATTGGATCAAGTTCTATTGGCTCACTTGGTTTGATGACAAGTTCATCAGTGAGTAAGGTTTCACAAAGTTCTACACATTCGTTACAGATTGCAACTTGTTCACCAACTATGAGTTTTGTTACCGTGTCTTTGTGTTTAGTGCAAAAACTACAGGTATCGATTGTGTCGTTAGATTTCATTAGGATTGTTTTGTTTCTAAATAATATGCCACTTGTTCACGTTCGCTATCACTCAACAAGTCCGGGTCGTATTCACCAGTACTTATTTTATCTATCAGATGCTCAATATAAGCAGAGTCGTAAGTATAACTATCGCTTAAATTTTTGTCAATCGCAATCCAGTTAGACCCGTTGTATTTGTATAATACGCTGGGCATGATATCCACTCGTACAAAAGTATCACCTTTGTTAGGATCTTCTGGAAAACTGATACCAAATCCACTGCGACTTTCTCTGCCACTGGCATTGTCGGCTACCAGACCCATCCAAGGCAATTCAGCAATTTCGCCGCGCATGAACTTATAGCGTTGATTCTTTATGGTGTCATCGGGATTGGCTAATTTCCATTTTTTAATGGCGGCTTTAATCTCATCATCATCGTTATCGTCAATCTCTTCGTCTGGTGGCTCAATAGTCTGCATCTTGTCAAACTTTGATACCAAGCGTTCATCATCGTACACGTGAAGGTCTGGGTCATGATCTGGTTCATGATGTTCGTCTACAAATTTGTATTCAATTTCAATTGGTGCAAACTTGACAGGTTCCTCACCGTTGACATTGTCTATAACATCGCATTGTTTGTTGGGGCAGAACAAACCAATGCCCGGAGCATCAACTAGATCACTACCACACTTGTAGCAAGGTATAGGATCGTCAGGTGGCTCTGGTACTGACGTTTTTATTTGTTCAATTTGATCTTCAGAAAGTGGTCCATCATCGGGCTCGTACTTGGGCTCATCATGTATAAAGCCGCCTGTACCTTCTCTAGCCCATTGAAATTGTTTGTTGGCGGCCAGAATAAGTGTAAGTGCCAGTGGATCAAACACCAACACAATCATAATGATCACTAAACGCACAGCACGTTCTAACACATTTGAGTCAGGGTTGTCTCCATACACCAAGGCCGCAATGTATTTTATAGGCCCAACCTCACTCTCTACCTTACGGAACTCGGCCGCCAAAGGCGCCCGCTCTTCATTAAGGCCAGTAATCTTTTTTTGTTCGGCTTCAATGTCAGCAAGTATGCGAGCCCGTTCTCGTTGTTGGCCTCTTCGTATTGCAACTGCTTTATCGGCACCTTTTTCATCTGCTGATCGGCCCATAACTTGGTCCACAGCCTCATCCATCTGTTTAAGTGCCTTGCGGTCGGCTTCAATATTGTCACGAGATATTTTGATCTTTTCATCGTAGATTGCTACCTTTGCTACTGCATCACCCGACACTAGGCTTTGATCTGAGTGGGCCTTGGAGAGATAGCCAAAGATGCCCATTGACGTCAACAGCATTAGGAATGCCACAGCAGGCACTAGATATGCCTTGAACAAGAACCCAGCACGTTGCCAATTGTTGTGCAACCAAACCGTGGCCACAATCTTACCCAGTTCCAATGAGCCACCCATGATGATGACCGGAATGGTTGCCGCGGAGAAGATAGCAGTTAAACCTGCTACAGAGTAATAAGCGGCCACACAACTGAGTAAAATTGCTGTGGCCAGTATGCTGAAACCAAATATCATAGAGTATTATTTACCGGGTGATTCCACTTGTCTAACAGCATGTTTAATTGCTACCCAGGTTCCAAACTTGGGATCGGGCACCTCAAACCACACACGTTCTGCGGTGCCTCCTAGTCTCCAGAGGCTGGCATGTTCTAGTCGGCGTTTGACGTGTGCTTGACTGCGCCAGTTCTTGCCAAACTGAGCCCGTGCTTCTCGCATGATAGTATACCATGTGTCAACATCACTCAGTTCAAAATATAATTTGTGCATGGGCAAAGCCGTTGTTTTAAGAGAGTCAAGGGACGGAAGCATGGCGTCAGAGGCTTCTATTTTAACAGACATTTAAACTTCCTTTCACTGTGATTTCCAACTTGAGCATACACCGGGTATCAGCCGGTTTTGATCTGTTTCCAGATCTTGGACAGTGTCTCAACCTTGTGGGCATTATATCTACCTGCCACGGCTGTGTCGGGCCCGGGCGTTCAATCACCCCGCTCACGCCATTAGATCGCCACCAATCTCCTTGCTCATGCACACGTACATTATACAAGGAATCAGGTGGCTGTGTCAACTTACTGTTGTTCTAAATCTAGTGGTCCATGAAACCAAGTTTCTGTGTCATCGTTTGACCAACCTTCTTCTTCCCAAGCACTATAAGAATCTTCATCCCACAGTTCGTCCATGCGTTCTTGTTCTTCTTCGCTCATGTCGTCTGGATATTCAACATCACAGTAATGTCCATCATCCAAGTTGTCAAGCTCAAAGTCATAATCAGTAGCAAATACTTCAAGCCCATCTGGGTTCTCTAAATCAATCTCAGGCCGTTCATCACTTTCGCAATAGACTGTGCCCCAACGAAAGCCAGTACTGCGTTTGATTGTTTTTCCTTCTTTGTACCAGAACTCAGTCTCTACGACGTTTTTCTTTTCTAATGTTGTTAGTACCCAGGTAGCCATGATTATTTCCTATCACCAAACAATTGCAACAAGTTCAAAAACAAGTTGATAAAGTCCATGTACAAGGTCAACGCACCACGCACTTCTGCGGCGTCGCTGGTTTCATACATGAGTTCTTCGCGGATCTGTTGTGTGTCATAGGCAGTAAGGCCCAAGAAGATAATGATAGCCAAGGCGGAGATCACCATCTGCATCACGGTGCTGCCAATAAAGATGTTCACAATACTGGCAATACAGATGGCGATCAAACCTACAAACATGAACCGGCCAACACTGTCTAGGCTACGCTTGGTAAAGTAGCCATAGCCACTCATTACACCAAACAGGATGGCCGCACCCATAAATGCACTAACAATCGATCCCATGGCAAACACAGCAAAGATCATTGAAAAACTCAAGCCCATCAGGGCCGCGAAACCATGCAAACACAACTGTGCTACAGGTTTACTTGGATTGTTACCCAGTACCATGCTCACACCAAATATTGCCGCTAGCGGTGCAAAGATTACAATCCATTTTGTTATGCCAGTAAAAAAGAACTGTAGTAACTCAGGTGTGGTGCCCACCCAGTAACTGATCAGCATACTCACAATCACTGCTAAACTCATATGTCCGTAAACACGGCCCATGGCCGAGTTGATTTGTTCGGCTGAACGGTATTGTTCATCGTTAAAAATAAGTGTATCATTCATAGTTTTCTCCTTTAAGGTCTATTGGTTGGCCACTCAGTGGCATCCGGATCTTGTGTTAGTCCTTGCCACTCTTTTATCTTGATTGCTTTTTCAGGATCGTCGTAGTCTGCTTCATCTGTCCAAGAGTTAACCCATTGCTTGCCGGTCCAACGTGCTTGGTATGTATAACTGTTCTTGCCAGCAATACGAATATTGTAGTTGCCTACATACGCGGGCTTGACTTTCTTGGGAAACCATTCAGTCATTTCATACTTGATGTCATCCATGGTGGTGTATTTTTCCCAGGTGTTGCTATCTTTAATTAGGTAAAAACCAAACTCACTGCTTTTACCGTTAGTGTCGCCTCCCCAATTGTCAATCTGCTCACCATCGTATTTAACATTATTGATAATATCATTGCCATCAATTTCGTCGTAGCCCAATTCAAGTTTGGAGATATCAAATGGCATTGTTAGTGGGAGTTCACCTTCAAAGAAAGTGCCCTTTTCGTTGCTGATGCCAAAAAACACTACTGTGCCCACAGGCTTCATACCAATCCAGTATTCCTCGCCACCACCCCATTCGGGTTCAGGATTGCCATCGCTATCTTCATAGCCTGTGATGTCCTCTAGTCGCCGTTCGTACACAACTTCTTCGTTCTCGTCTAGAATCTGTAGTGTACCAGCATTGCGGTCAACGCCGTGTTCGTGGCAAATGTCATCGCAGTCATAGTAACTGCCCGGTGTGAATGGCCACATTTCCTCGGGAATATTGTTTTCATCTGCATAGTCACTGTCCCAAGCAAAGTCACTTAGGTCTAGTCTGCGTTGTCGAAAGTAATCGTAAATCTTGCGATCTACTGTACCCATGATATACTCACCACCATAGCCCCACAATTGAATCTTGTAGGTGCGAGGTGTGAATTTTAAAACTTCAATCAGTTTCTCTTGTTCGTTTATAGTAGCCATACTAGTCCTCTATTAAAAAATATCCCGAAGCCGGGTACTGCACTTGTAACCATTCCAGCAGGCCTGGTTCCCATGGTAATTGTATTTCTAAATTTCGAGATGAAATTTTCATCTGTAACTCTTGTCTAGTCGGGTATTGGTCAAACCTGCAATGGTCTGGAACTGGTCCCAGGCATCTTTCACTGCGGGACGATTCATCATCTCTGAATCAGGTAACACAGTTTCCAACCATATTTCAGGACGTCGAGCAGGCTTGGCGCCGAACTTGCGTGGCTGATGTAGTTTGCCAGTTTCCCACAACTCAATGCTAACGCTACGGAATTGATCTTCGTCATGATAGCCGGCCCATTCGGGGTTGCTGTGACTAAAGAATCCACTGCTGTACGCATTGTCCGTACCACCACCGTAGCCAAGCCAAATGCCCTGCCATTGCTTGTCATCATGCGGATCAAAATCTGTGCGAGTGATGAGAACCAACACATCATCAATGTCCACCACACCGTCCACAATGTCACGAACACAACGACTGTAACTGAGTCCAATTTTCATTTTTGTTCCGCTTTCTTTTCAATAGGTGGAGGGAAGTGTGGCTCAATTACATAGTGTGTGGCACTCCACCACCCAAAGGCTGTGATAAAACCGTATAAAAATATTTCAAGTACCATCTTGTATTCCTAATGTCATGGGAGCGTGATCCAGAATGTCTTGTTCATTTCGACGATAAAAATATGCATCTGGATCTGTAATTGTGATGCATAAGTCACTGTGATGTATGTCATAGTCCACAAAGTCATGCTTATCATCATACACACGGAACACATACTCTCCGTTGAATAAATTTAATAAGTGTCCGCGAACACCATTGGCTGATTTTGTTTGTTGATTCATATGCAAATTATACTAGAAGTTAATTAAAATGTCAACTGGCTTTTGGCATATCCAAAATAGGTTATGGTAAACGCACCATTACTCCAACTGTTACATATAGCAAAATTCCAAGCACCGTTTATTTTGACTGGAATCATAATGCCTGCGGTGTTGCTATTACTACCACTCAACAGATTGTAGGCCTGTACCACAGTATTCAGGTAAGAGCGTTTGGTCTGAGTGAATATGCCCGATCCTGAGTTTATCCAGGCCTGATTGGCACTCTCAGCCGTACCACTCGAACTCACAGTACTATTAGTATTCATCAACCAAAGATCCAACTTGCCATCACCGTTCAAGTCAACTAATTTTGGAGTATAACTGGCCAAGACGTTTTGATTATAACCTGCTATGGCCATATCTGTAGTTTCGACAAAGGTTAAGTTGCCTTGATTCATGTATATCTGAACCTGACTCTGCGGTCCTGCTGTGTCAGTAACTGAGTTATCGTACAAATAACTAACTACCACAATGTCTAACCGGCCATCGCTGTTCAAATCTCCTATTACGCAACTAACGTCGTGACTGCGACGAGTGGTAGTACTAGCACGATCAAAATACGGCACTGCAAGCGAAGCCACTTTGACCGGCCGCAAGTTGCCATCAAGTTTGTAAATCCATGTGTCATCAAAAAATGTAGCACCAGTAACCACGTCGGTTACTACAATTGATGTTGTACCTGAATTATCTAAGTCTCCCGAGCACAAGCCACTTCCTGACCAAGTTTGAGTGGTAAGATGTGCTTGATATATGAAATTACCTGCTTGATTATTAATCCAGTAGTCACCTTGTGCATTGGCCACATCCAGCCACCCATCACTATTTAGGTCTACAACTGTGGTACCGTGACTCCAAGTAAGTCCCGATACATCCACACGCAAATGGCTCTGTCCTGAGCGGCTCATGAATGCTACAGATTGATTTGATTGACTGGCGTTGTTGCCGTCAGTAAATCCTGCAAAAAAGATATCATCAATGCCGTCACGGTTAAAGTCGGCTATCTGCGGATAATTTACTGACAAAGAAAAACTGCCGCCTAATATATCTGTGGTTGCATCTGTCGCTCCAGTTGAGTCGACCTTGTATATTTTTACGCTGGGTACCGTGGTGCCAACGACCCAACCACTAAGCACCACATAGGTGCTTCCGTCACCTTTAAAGTCACCTGTGGCTAAACTGGGAATAAAAGGATGACTGTTGCTGACAGCATTCATGCTTGATATTGATGCGTTTGTGGTAACCACAGTGCTAGTAGCACTAGATGTTCCGGATCCGCCACCTCCGCCACCACACCCTGTTAGAGCCACTGCCAAGGCAGAGATTACAAGTGCAAGTTTCATACTAATCCTTTAGTTTCTATCAACTTTCAAACAAATATAGGCTCGGATTCTTTCTCGTTCCCGGAGTCGTGCCTGTAGTTTACGTTCCTCTTTCAAACATGTACTCCATGAATTGTAGTAGTCTAGCGGTTGGTACTCCAACGTCAGAGGTCCACCTGCAGGTCCCTGAGTTACCATCACAGCCACCAACACTATTTCATACAAGGGGATCATCAAACTTTTTCTCCAGCCTCAAAATCTCGGAATCTCAAGAACCTTGGGAATCGGAGGCTGTAGGTTCCGTCTTGATTTTGGGTGACTGCGTCCGCTTGGACTTCAACCAGGTGACCAAGTAACTGATCCCTACTGGTCCAATACTCATTACGAAGAGTATCACTAAAGCCAGTACCAACATTAACACGAATTCTACGGTCATTATCTTTTCCTTCACAAATTATAGCACCCAACCGGCCCGCATTGCGACCGGTACCTTCTTCAAATCCCACAATGTTGAGATCGACACTTATAGTGGGTTTCCATTTCATCCACGAGTCCGAGCGTTTGCACTCATAAGGTGCGTCCATGCTCTTGATCATGATGCCTTCAAATCCTTCAGCCACCGATGCTTCGGCAAATCGTTGCATGATGTCATGACCTTCGGCCGTGTCCAAGTCTACTTCCAAACCGTTCATAATACGCAGGCAAGGTGTATCTTTGACACGATCTTTAGCACTCTCGATCCACTCAATGCGTTTGTACTGTTGCAGATTACAATGGCCTTCTTGCAATGACTCCAATGGAAGGATATCAAATATGTGATACACCATACCTTCGGTCTTAGCATCACTCTTGCGATGTGCCTGCTTCATGAGTTTCTGGAAACTTTCACCCACAATCTCACCATCCAACACAAAGCGACCGCCTGTGCCACGTCCAAATTGAAAGTGCTTGCGGGCGTCTTCAATAGCGTCTGCAATCTGTGGAAAGTTCTCAAACTCTTTGCCATTGCGACTGAACAGGGTAACATTGCTACCATCAATTACTGCCAACACACGCACACCATCCAGTTTGACTTCTAGGCGTTTGATACCTTTTAGTTTTTTGGGTTGGTCTGTGGAGTCTTGTGCCAATTGACAAGTAAACACAGGAATTTTATATTCGGTTTTGCCTAGCACTTTGTTTAGTGTTTTTTCACTAATACCACAACGCAGATCTTTGATCATTACACGGCGGGCTAGGTTGTTCCATTCGTCTGAGTCAAATTCTTGGCTCAGTAGTTCAATGCTTTCACGGGCACGATTGCCTGTGGTCGATCTCGTGCGTAATGCTTCTAGCAATGCCCAAAATTTTGTCCAAGGATTAGGGCGGCCAGTCAAGCCTTCAGTCTCAGGCACTTGACGGATGTTAAAGGTGTAGAAAGGATTGTAAGCCTGGTAGCAGTTAAAGAGGAAACATTGTGCATCGGCACTGCCTAATCGGGCGGCCATCAATGCTTTTTCAATTGTTTTTTCTTTGTGTATGCGACTGTCCGAACTTTCTAGATCACGGATCCATCCTGCCGCCACTATGCTGTCAAACCTTTCGTTTGAGAAGTCAGTTTCATTCATATATTTAAGTGATTACCACGATGAGTTATAAAACACTTTAAGTCCCAGAAACAATTCTGCCCGGGCATTCTTGATAAATTCAAGATCTTGTTCTTTATAGTAGTCATCTGCTTCGTTGCCAAAGAAGAATCCTTGTGTGGAAGGCAGTTGGCCGTGCGTTACTGCACGTTCTAGTTCATCTAAGTCTTCCCAAGTGAGTTCTAGTTCAACCCCGTTGAATGTGCTGTACTCTACATTTTTAGATTCAGCAAGTCGTTCCATCCAACCGTGCAGATTAGGGTGTTTACGCCAGTAAGCAATTTCACGCTGGCCGGTTTCATAGTCCGCCTTTTCCTTGGCGGCGGTGTATGCATACATATCGAGACCCATTATTTCACTCCTTGCTGATGTTTAAATTCACGTTTGAGCCAAAATTTATATCGATCAAAATATTCTTGTGCGGTGAACTGTGGTTTAAGGCCATAACTGATCAGTTCGTCGATGTGCTCGTACCACTTTTCTCTGCACCAGTTACGGAAGTTCATACTGTTGCCATCTGTCCTTCAACGATCTCCAGCATGTTGGCAGGAATCTTCCATAAGCCGCCGTCTCGATCATTGCGAACTGTGACATATTTAATAGCAATCTTTTTCACTGTGCCTGTAGCACCTGCGGGGTTCTTGGAACTGACCCAACGCACTCGAACACCCACGTCTAGGTTACGTTTGACCTGCTTGCGAAGACTGATCTGGTTGAAACGAATGGCATCGGCCATGCTACGAAGTTCAACGTCCGTCCACGTGCCAAACATGATAGCGCGGTTGATCTGCTGAATCGATGTAAGTTTTTCCATTCTGGGCTCCTTTTAGTTTCTATACAAGTATTATAACAAATTGGGATTTATTGGTCAATCTACATAATAGTCCACAGCCTGTGTCAGTGCAGACAACTTGTCCATGATGTCTCGATAGACTTGGCCGCATTCGGCCAGTTGGTCGCCACTGCAAGAGGATTCGTCTAGCATAGTTTCAACTTCACTAAGTTTGGTAAGAATTGCTTCGCGCATTGTCAACTCCTTTTTAGTTTCCATACAAGTATTATAGCAAAAACCCAATTATTGGTCAAGTCAAAGAAAAACCCTGCACAAGGCAGGGTTTTGTAGTACTAAAGTATTACTTTTTAGAAACCGCGTGTGTATGCCACTGCGATAACCTTTTGGTTGCTGTCGCCTTTTACGCGATCATACTTGACAGCAACAGTATCGTCTTTGCTCACGGCATAGGCCAATGAGTAACGTGCTGTTTGTGTTTGGTCATTGTTCTGTGAACCATCAAAGGCACTACGGAAACGGTAACCAAATTTACCAGTCAAACCTGCCACACCTGGAACAGCGGCAGAGATACCTGGCTCAACTGAGTAGTATGAGAAGTCTGTTGTGTTGCTATACTTTTGACCAACTGCGGCACGAGCATACAAGCCAACTGGACCAGCCACTGTGGCACCGGCTTCAAGACGTGTGCTCAAGGCATTGGTACCTTCAGTTTGTGCATTTGAGAATGCCAAGTCACCAGCAAAGCCTGTGAACTCTTTCTTTACGCCCAGAACATATTGTTGTTGAGCGGCAGCACCTGCGTTGTTAATGTGCTGACCTTCGACAGTGAAACTGTCGGCTGCCGATGCAGTACCTGCGATGGCCAAGGCCAAGATTGCGAAGATTTTCTTCATTTAGTTTTTCCTTTTAAAAGTAGAATGACATAGTCAATCTGTATTATATATGCGTACTTGTACTAAGTCAATACAAAATCACCATCAAAATAGCCGATTTCGTCAAGTAACTGGATCAATTACCGGAATTGGTGCTACTTCTGCATTGCTAGGAATTTGATTGGTGTTGTACATACTGGCCGCACTCAATCTTGCATTGTTGCGACCTTCACGCATGGAACCCACAATGGCTTGACCACCCAGGGTTGTGGTGTCGGCGATGTTCTCTAAGAACTCAGCCGCATCGCCGGCGGCTGTGAGTAATCCGTAATAAGGTAAGTTTTGTACTAGAGCATAAACACTATTCTTATCATCGGGTTGCAAGAGAAAATAGTCAATGCCGGCTTCGGTAGTGTACTTGGCACTCAAGTTCATTAGATTGGCCATGTAGGTCCAGGCTGTATTGAGTATAGTCACATTGGGATTGGCACTGAGTGCGGCAATGGCTGAGTTGGCATTGCCAATTTGTGTAACGACCCCGGCATTGTTGATTGCCGATAAAATATTTACGTATGCTGTGTTAAGTGTGGCAAGACTACCGGCACCTTGCAAACTATTGATAGCCGCAGTGGCGGTGGCCAGTTGTGCGGCAAAGTTGTTGCTGTCAAGTGCCAGTCCCAGTACATCATAAGTGGTAATAGTACCATTAGGTCCAGTGCCTGTGGCCATTGTGGTTGTGACATAATCAGTTACTGAACTATCTACTGGTGTGGTCTGTGCTTGTATTAGTGGCAAGCCAGCCATGGTGCTGAGTCCACCTAGTGTGGTAGGAGTCCAATAGGCAGTGTTGTTGATATCTACTCCAGCAGGCACATCCGTTGTTGCACGATAATAAATGGGCACAGGAGCACCAGTACTGACCACTGCGTTGGCCAGGTATGGTTGTGTCACAGTCCAAGGATTGTCTGCATTGCCTAGTACTGCATCTGCCAAGCGTGGCAATGTGGTAGTGGGTATGTTATTGATTTGTTGAAATGCCACCTGAATGGCCTTGTTGGCTGTGGCCTGTGCTGGTGGAATAATCTTGCCTAATTCATCACAACCGCTTGCTGTGGGCAGATAACTGTTGACTATAGGTGTGATACTAGAGTTCACTGCACCGGTTGAATTAAAAATAGGTATGGCGCCAGCGGGACTGGGAGTTTGCAATGATGCATAACTGAGTGGGAACATCTTTACAGGATTCAACAAATCATCAAGACTATCAATACCCGGAGTGGTTACTCCTAGTATGTCCAAGATCTGTGCCAATGCATCACCTGATATCATAGTGGTAGCACTGTATGCCAACAACTGTAATTTATCAAATTCGTTTTGTGTTAGACCTGTGGGATTGTTCAAGCCCACACGATTGTCGTTAACTAGGTCAGCAATATCACCAGCCGATAATCCCATGGCAAGCATGGCGTTTTGTAGTTCAGGAACTGTGCGTCCTCTTATACCGGCCAAGGCTGAAATCTGTTGTATCAGGCCAGCAGGTGTGCCATACAAATCCAGTTTGGCCATGTTCCACAAGTTACCTTGCTTGGCCAAGTCCACACCATAGTTAGGCAAGTCAGTGGTCATGCTGGCTATGTTGGCTGTTACTAAATCATCCATGTTGGTAAACAACGGACCAAGATACTGATTGGCATTTACAGAACTGTTGATATACTGATTGGTACTAGCAATATAACCTTGCACAGCCACAAAGCCTTGACTGAAGCGGCCAGCATCACCATTACCCAGGTAAGCCGCACAGGTTTGTTCTATTAGGTTTGAGAATCCTGAAGGATCAATTGTGGATCCATCTGCGGCACCAAGATAGTTGATCAAATATTCACTGTCCAGGTAAGGATAATTACCCACAGGCGTTTCCGGTATACTGTTGCCCAGCGCAGGACATACTGTGGCACCAATAGTCAACAAACTAGTCAAAGTTGATTCGGTAGCAAATGATTGTGCTTTATAAAAACTCACTGCCGCAAGAAAGTTGCTGATTACTGTGGTAGCATTGAAGGTTTGAATAGCCACAGCCAGTGCGGCTGGGAAAGGTTTTAGTCCTTGATTTTGCAACAAGGCAACAGATGCTGTCAACTGTAGTGGACTAAGAATGCTGGGCATTATCCTGCTCTTACATCATCGGAACCGCCTGCACGTCCGTGACCACAAGAATCTGGGCACCCAGTTGTTACAACTGGTATTCCACCGGCTCGCACAGAGCCATTACCACCAGCAGTAACAGGACCTGCGTGTGGTCCCCTTCCATGCCCGCTTACAGATTTGCCATCAACAACAATTGCACGACCGTTGACACGTACAGAATCTATGCCGGCCAAGGCCACACCTCCTCCTCCGTCTGCGTCGCCTACTCGTTGTACTGCTGGCATGTTATCCCAATATAAGTTTCTTGTCCGGAACTTTGATGCCTGTAGTTGCTTCGATGTATTTCATTTTAACAGCATCTTCGGCAAAGGCATAAAGTGATATGCTGTTGATATTTAGTTGTATTTCTTGCTTGATATCTGCGGTAAACATTGAAGGCACAAGTCCCATGCCTTGTGGACCTGGGGCCACGCTCACAGGATCGCTGATTGTGATCCATTCTGTACCGGGCTTTTCCACACGGGCAATCAACTCTTCTCCAGAGTTGAGTTTGAATGTGTACACTTGATTTTGATCGAATTGCATTTTAAACTTTCTGTATAATGTATTGATAGTTAATCATTTTGACTTCTATGTGCTTTTGAAACATGTTTACAAAAGCATCAATGGACATCTTGGGGCGATCTAACGAATCCACAGCAGCCTTCCACAGATAGTCATCAAAGATCATGTAACCTTTGTTTTTTAACAATCCAAACGCCATCACAGCATCTGCTAGTACTTCATCTGCGCTGTGACTTCCATCAACGTAGATGAAATCAAATTGTGCACCTTCTGTTACCAATTCGGCCAGGGCATAAAAACTCAAGGTTGGCATGAGTCTAATTGTTTGCCCCGGCTGTCGGGCCAAGTCAGTGTTATGTAAAAATATCTCTTGAATGATTCTGTTTTCAGGAGGATGCTCGTTTCTAAATGCACTGAGTGGTTCGTTTGCAAAAGGGTCTATACAAGTAATTGAGCCATTTGGTGTCAGTAAATTTTCCAACATCCAACAGGTACTGCGACCTTCGTGACATCCAATTTCCAAAATTGAGTCAGGAAGTGCATCCATCTGTGCCTTGGCATATTCAAAGTTTATCAGGCCGTTTGTGAACCAATCAGCAGTGAAAAATTTATTGGTCGCAAGGTCTGGTATTTTTTCTTTCAACCATGACATGGTCATTGCATCAGGATCAAACAAGTCGTTTTCTAAGTTCATTGAACCCTCCCACGAGTTCTTCATCTAAAAATATTTGTGGCAACGTTCGGGCTGTTGGCACAGCGGCCAACAAATCTTCTTTGTCCCATCCATCTTCGATATTGCGTTCTTCGTATTCAATACCTCGAGATTCTAATAATGCCTTTGCTTGAGTGCAATAAGGACATTGATTTTTGCTCCATACAATTGCTTTCATTATTATTCTCCTTGTAGTTGTGATGTGTCGTATGTTTTGAAAAAGATGTCTTTCTTAACCGGGCCGTAGTCGCCAGGACCATGACGCACAATGTAGTCGTTGCCACGAGTGTATTCTAAGTTGCCCCAAGTGGCTTTAATTATACCGTCATGGTCCGCTAGTTTGGCCAGTTTAGTAACGCCACCTTTTGGTGTGCCAGTACCATCTCCGTTATCATCATACTTGCTGTGAAAGTTGTCTGGGTCCATGGGCCAGAATTCTCCTTTGGCACCCGGGCCCATAATGTAGTGACCCTTTTTGTGCGGAACAGGACCTTCTAAAGTTTTAGTAACACCGTCCTGCTTTGCAATAGTATATGGAACAGGAATAGGCTTTTTAAACGTTTCAAATCCGCCGTCACGGAACCATGCATCTGTAACGCCTTGGTCTTCCATTAAATTAATTAAGTTTCTCATAGTTCTGGTAATTCTTCATAGTCAATTGAGTCACTCATGACACCAATAACATAGTTAGTTGACTCATTCTCTTGCAGTGCGGTTTGTTTCTTGCTGGTATCCACGTGCTTGGTAAACCAAGGAATAGGAGTGCTACGTGGATGATCTTGTGTGTACTTGATGCCAATCTCTTTGAGTGCATTGAATGCTGTGAAGTCCACAAAGTCTTTGAGAATGTTTGCGTTAAGGCCAATCACTGGACCTTTCTGGAACAAGTAGTCAGCCCAGGCTTTTTCTTCACGGATCACATCCAGGTACATTTGGTATACTTCGGCTTCACATTCGGCCTTGGCAGCGGCAAAGCGAGCATCTTCTTTGACCACTTGATTGATCAACCAGCCGGTCCATTCTTTGTGTAGCATTTCATCTTGAAGGATCAACTGAATGATGTTGCCATTGCCGATGAAGATTTTGTTTTCTACCATGGCCAGGCTTGTGGCAAATGATACCATGAAGCGGAACGCTTCTAAGGCATAACTTGCGTTCAAGGCCAACCAGATGGCTCGGATGTGTTCTGGTTCACTACCAGTGATGCCCAGTTCAACACTACAATTAAACCGGTGTAGATCATCATAATACTTGCCCACACTTGACGCCATGTCCACAATCTCTTGTGTGTCGTGGATCGTGTTAAACACATCCTTGGGCACGTTGTAGATGTTGCGAATGATGTGACTGTAACTTCTTGAGTGAATGTTGGTTTCAAAGAAGGTCCAGTTGTATACTAGGCTTTCTAGTTCTGGAATTGATACCACAGGTGTAAAAATTTGACTGGGACCGCGTCCTTGTAAACTGTCCAAGGCTGTTTGACGCAACAGATTACTTGTAAAGATATGTTTGACAGTGTCACTTGCATCTTTGAAGTCTTGTGCATCTTTGGTCAAAGAGATCTCTTCAGGCACCCAGAAGAATCCACGTGCTTCTTGTTCGTACTTGACCAGTTTGTTGTATTTGACTTCTTCAAATCGTTGAATGGTCACAGGACCTGCAGGGTCCAAGAACATCTTGCGACTGAGATAATCAGTTTTTGTTTTTAAATTGTATTGTTGTTTTGACATTAATATTTTCCTGATGCAAGTACTATCTTGCAAATATGCTCTAATCTTTCAATGTGCTCATAGGCACGCCATGGTGTGACATCAATGGCCACAACTCCATGTCCCTTGATACCCACTATGTCGTAGGCAATATTACCACGATCATCTAATTCCAGTCTATAGTGACACTGATCAGCAAGTTCTTGACTGATTGGTCTCACATCTCCTACATTTGGTGCCACTCGTGTGTAACGATTGAGTTCTGGAAAACTATCACTGATCGTACTCAAATCAATGCCAGCATGCATGGCCGCAATACAGTAGGTAGGATGCACATGAACAACTACCCTGACTTCTCCTGCATGTTGTCCCAGTTCTCGTTGTAGGCCGAAGTGTAAAGGAATCTCTCCACTGGGCTTTAGATTGGCACTAATGTCAGTATAAGGCAGTTCGGTCCAGTTATATCGATTTACTGGTTGCTTCATTATGCCAATCTTTTTAAACTGATCTGGTTGTAGTGTTTGCTTTCGCACACCACTAGGTGTGATATAAAAGTGATCACGGTCGTGATGACGTATAGAAATGTTGCCATCTCTACTGGTTATCCAATTGCGTTGGTATGCATCTACTAATATATCACAGCAGGTTTCTAACATGTTAACTATTCCAGTGTCTGATTGTGTTGGCTATAATAAAACCACAGGTCACAACATGTATTATAACCCAAAACGTTTTGAAGAACAAGGCTATTCGGGCTTCTCGCAAAGTGAGAATAGGCACATCCGGACGGTCATGATCTGACTCGCCCATTAAGTGTCCTGTGGCTCTGGCCCAGATTCGTTCAAAACTGTTCATAACTTGCAGGCTTCGCAGTCTTCACCTTCAAGATCAAAGTCAATGATCTCTAGTGGTGCTACTTCGTCTACTTGTTTGCTACCTTGTTTGTTGATCAGGCTGTAGTAGAATGTTTTCAGGCCCCAGTAGTGCGCCTGCATCAAGTTCTTGGCAATCAATGTAGTTGGCACTTTACGATCTGCAAAGTGCGCCGGATTGTAAAACGTATTGGTGCTGATGCTTTGATCAATGTAGGCCGCCAACACAGCCGCTGTCTTCAAATAACCATCACAGTCTTTTTGTGCCCACATCATTTGATACTTGTTCTTGAGTTTATGATACTCAGGGACAACTTGTGTAAGGGAACCTGCTTTTGATTCCTTAACTGAAATAAGCGACATAGGCATTTCAATGCCATTAGTGCTGTTGATAACAACACTAGAACTTTCAACAGGGGCAATAGCCATAAGGGTAGCATTTCTAACTCCATAACTTCTCATTTCAGCACGTAGGCCTTCCCAGTTCAGTTCAGGTGAGAAGTCCGTGAGTTCATTTACCCCGGCGCTACGCCTCTCCCAAGGAAAGA
>Ga0214919_10002791_pt1 | contig 27031 bp, 44 predicted proteins | sample LL1503_MetaG_FD_177994 | JGI IMG/M metagenome (GOLD analysis project Ga0214919, IMG submission 177994) | Freshwater microbial communities from Lake Lanier, Atlanta, Georgia, United States - LL-1503 | ecosystem: Environmental > Aquatic > Freshwater > Lake | place: USA: Georgia | collected...
AAGTTCAATTCTTGTACTGGCTACCAATTCAGTTGGGGTGTCGCCTAGAGGCCTAAGGCACTGGTCTTTGAAATCAGTATCATGAGTTCGAATCTCATCTCCCCTGCCAAACAATATAGACACACAATAATGTCTGTTGTATAATTACAGTATGCGGAATTAGTTTAATGGTAAAACGAGATCCTTCCAAGTTCAAGTCAGCGGTTCGATTCCGCTATTCCGCTCCACTTAATTGAAAGAACAAACATGACTATTGAGAGTGCCGCAACGTTTTTGGTATGTGTAATTTTATTGAGCTGTGGTATCATAGTGCTGGCAGGGCTAGTACTGTTGATCAACAACATGTTGCATCGCTACTGGAAAGACCTGCACTGGAACTTGCCAGAGAGCATGCATGGCATGCGATATCATGAGCAAGAACAACCAATTGATCGAAGTCAAGATCCCCCTTTGTACAAGAAGTAATACCAGCCATCTGACGGTTTAGGTCTTCCTTAAACTTCTTGTCAAATATTTTTATCCGTGTGTAGCGCAGTCTGGTTAGCGCATTGCGTTTGGGACGCAAGGGTCGGGAGTTCGAATCTCTCTACACGGACCAATCATGCAACGGTGGCGGAGTGGCCCAACGCATGGGATTGCAAATCCCAAAAATCGTCAGTTCGAATCTGACCCGTTGCTCCAACAAGAAAGACCATATGTGGGAATACGCAGTAACTTTTTTTGCCTTGTTTTTCACAGATGTGTTTTACACCTACTACCTAAGAGCAGTTGCTGATGATCGTGCCTGGACCGCAAGTGCCTGGGCTGTTGTGGTATACATCATTGCCAGCGTGGCAGTTATAAACTACACTGCGGATCATTGGTCCTTGATACCTGCAGGGCTGGGTGCATTTTGTGGCACCTGGGTGGGCATGCGTTTGAGACGCAACAAAGAATAATGGAAGATGATGCAGCGGGGATGGTCCTGCGACTGGCCTTGAAAACCAGGTTCTCTTAACAGGGATGGGGTTCGACTCCTCCGTCTTCCGCCAAATAAGTAAAGGAAAGGAGAAGCAAATGAACACTGTTATATACGAAAATAAAATTACCAAAGAACGTTACGTGTGTGAAGATTTACGATTTGTGCGTTGGTTTGACGGTGAGGAATTTGTTTCTGTACGCAAGATTGACGAAGCAAGAAAGTTTTTGATTCGCCGCAGTGCCTTGACACAAGTTCAAGAGCCTGTATAATACATGTATGCCTGGATAGCTCAGGGGTAGAGCGCTTCCTTTACACGGAAGATGTCCGCGGTTCGAAACCGTGTCCAGGTACCAAATTGGCTCGGTAGCTCAGTCGGTAGAGCAGTAGATTGAAAATCTATGTGTGGGCGGTTCGATCCCGTCCCGAGCCACCAAAAGTAGTATCCAGCACAAATTCGTGCTGTTGTTTTTTAAACAAAGGATCGTCGGCGTACTGCGTTACAGTGTGCTGATACAGCGGATCCAATGTGAATTCTCTAGTTGTGGTCCAGTACGTAGCAGGCACGTAGGGCTGATTGCTGAACGTAGTATACAGTGCTTGCACAGTGTCTCGTAGTTTGTATGGGATCATCATGTATTTAATGCCCCTTTGGCGGAATTGGTAGACGCACCGGATTTAGGTTCCGGCGCCGAAAGGCGTGAGAGTTCGAGTCTCTTGGGGGGCACCAAAATGATAAATACAACATCGGCCTTAAGGAACAGTTATGACCACGTTTACATATACTAAAATGATTAGAATAGAACACGAATCTCTTGAAGAGAGAGTTGCGTATGAGCAGTTTACAACTTCCTATGTAGATTGGTATGTGTCTCAACAAGAAGAGGGATTGGCTGATCCAAATACCTATTTTATACCATATAGATATGTGAAAAATGCAGACGGAGTGGAATGCATTTTTGAAATATTGTTAGCTGACCAAGATCAAGTACATGCTTGGCAAGCATTGGTATATCCAATGAGCACACTAACTGGATATCCAATACGATTTAATCAAGTAACTGACGTTTCCTATACACTAGATCAAATACCATCAGATTTTATTGTTGAATAATTTTAGATTGCTCTCTAACATCAATCCACCTCAGGGGTGGATTGTCTTTTCCGGATGTTTAGCACAGCGGTAGTGCGCCACCTCGACACGGTGTAGGTCAGTGGTTCGATCCCACTAACATCCACCACACATGCCCCCATGGACAAATTGGTAAAGTCGTCTCTCTCAAAAGGAGGAATCTTCTCTGTTCGAATCAGAGTGGGGGTACCATTCTAATGCCCTAGTGGCGCAATTGGTAGACGCACCATCTTGAGGGGGTGTAAAGTGTGAGTTCGAGTCTCACCTAGGGCACCAGTTGACCAATAATTCAAAAAGCAGTATAATCTGGCTATGTATAAAATAATAAGCAAAAACGGGCTACCTCTAAATTCGTGCCCAACATTAAACGAAGCAATGGCATTTGCCAAAATTGTAGGTACATTTGTAACAATCAAGGGCCCAGACTTTGAAGTGTGTGGCCTATTTGGAGTAGACACTGTTCAAGACGGGCTGTGCCCCGACGGTGTAGCATACGACTGGAACAAGGCCAGCCGTATTGGTAGAATGAAACGGGCTGTTAGTTAAACGGGATAACTCTGCCATGGCATGGCAGCATCGGGAGTTCGATTCTCCCACGGTCCACCAAATATAGAAAAGAGTAACGAGTATGAAACCAAAATTAATACTGCTGAGTCAGCAAACACTGGACAATGGTGTTAAAATAATCATACTCGGCGATGCGGCAACACAAGGTGCTGCCTACGCAGAAGCAACAATCATTTTTCCCAAGGAACGAATATGAGTGAATTTAACGTATTGGTTGGCAAGCGCATCAATGGCTTGTTCATAGGTGACGCTAACTGGTCCTTGGTGTTTCGCGACATCAACGGACGTCACTATTGTTTTCGCACAAAAAATGATTGTTGCAACACTGTTTGGTTCAATCATGTTAATGGCGTGTCAACTGTGCTGGGCGAAGGCAACTTGTTTGACATCTTGCGCGGTGCCATGGTAACTGGTGTGGAAGACAAGGGCTGGACTGATGATCGGTCAGACGAAGATGGATACGATGTGGTACAAGATGGTTTCTGGACCATCGCAACAGATCGTGGCTACATAGACTTGGAAGTTCGCAACAGCCACAATGGCTACTACGGTGGCAGTGTGGAGTACGAAGAGGAGTACAATCTTGGCACCATCGAAGATTTGACAGCAGTGACAGAAGATTTTTAACGGAATATGGCGCAGCCTGGTAGCGCACTTGCATGGGGTGCAAGGGGTCGCAAGTTCGAATCTTGCTATTCCGACCAACAATAAATAACCTTGAAAGTGTATATGAAAAAACTTGATCTAAAACAAGTGGCAGAATTTATCCGGGCTCAGTCTCCGGAAACCAAGATCTACCTGGGCTGTGACAGTGAACGCCTGCGCATCGACGGTGCTTGGCATGCTGACTATGTGTTGGCCATTGTGGTTCACATCAACGGCAACAACGGTTGCAAGATCTTTGGTGAAGTGCATAGAGAACGTGTGTGGGATCAAAAGGTTTCCAAGCCTGCCATGCGGCTCATGACTGAAGTTTACAAAGTAAGTGAACTGTATTTGAAACTGGCAGAAGTGTTGGAAGGACGTGACGTTGAAGTTCACTTGGACATCAACCCTGACGAAATGCACGGATCTAGTTGTGTGGTGAGTCAAGCAATTGGCTACATCAAAGGCACATGCAACGTGATTCCTTTTGTGAAACCACATGCATTTGCCGCAAGTTACGCTGCCGATAGATTCAAAGGTCTGCAGGCGGCTTAAAGAAAATGCTGGCACCTATGGGCTATAACCAAGTGCAGAGCCGCAGTGATAACGACATGCGGTACACCGGGCGTGAATCCCGGCTCAATTTGCAGGATTAGTTTAGGGGTAAAACAGAACGTTGCCAACGTCCAGTCACCAGTTCGATTCTGGTATCCTGCTCCATCTTTTGCTCTTGTAGTTAAGTGGCATAACGACGCCATGGTAAGGCGTAATCGACAGTTCGATTCTGTACTTGAGCACCACGGCCCTTGGTGAAATGGATATCATGCTTGTCTTCGAAACAAGCGGTGGCGGTTCGATCCCGTCAGGGCCGGCCAATAGAAAATGTCAAACATCGCCATTAAAAAATACAATGGCAAAACTGGTAGACCTGCGGCATAGCGATGCTATATACTAGTACTTTCACTAATAGGAGTATTGTATGAGTATCACAATTAAAAATCTTGAAGAGGCCTTGGCCGGAGAGAGTCAAGCACACATCAAGTATCGTTACTTCGCACAGATTGCCCGAGAACAAGGCTACGAAGAAGTTGCCCGTCACTTTGAGCACACAGCAGATCAAGAACTACAGCATGCCTGGGGTCACTTGGAATTGCTGATTGGCAAACCTAGCACCAAGGAATGTTTGCAAATGGCCATTGACGGCGAAACTGAAGAGTTCACTTACATGTATCCACGCATGAAAAACGCCGCACACAACGAAGGCAATGAGGCTGCTGTTCGAGAAGCCGAACACCAAATTGAAGAAAGCCGTGAGCATGCTGAGCAGTTTCGGGCAGTGTTGGCCAAAGCAGAACTTCGTTTTGCCGCACTGGCCAAGATTGAAAAGCGGCACGCCGAAGCGTATCAATCCAAATTGGATTCAATCACCTTTCCAGTAATTTAATAGGAGAACAAAATGGAACATGTTTGTATAGTATGTGGTCATGTACATGATGAAGCCACCGAAGGCGTCTGGGATGACCTTCCCGAAACATTTCTTTGTCCCGAATGTGGATGTGGCAAAGAAGAATACATCGACGTAGCGTAAACACTTAGTGCGTTTCATGAGTGTAAAATCATGATTGCCAGGATATGAATCAGGTGGATTGTGTTGTATAATGGTCATACATACAACAGTATGTTTAACCAAAGGAGACTACTATGAAATGGACTACACCAACAGCAAGCGACATGCGTTTCGGTTTTGAAATCACAATGTACATTGCAAATCGTTAAACAAAAGGGCCGAAAGGCCCTTTTCTCTTGACACGCAATGGATTCTTTGTTATACTGTACACCAAGGACGTAAATAACAGTATGACTGAACCTAAAAAATTTACCGATACACTCCGAGACGCCCTGGCCAAAAAACATGCGGCCCAACATCCTGATGCCAAAAAAGGCAAGAATGGAAAAACCAAACCATCTGGCACTCCCGCCATTGCAGGTAGACCTGTGCAACGCACAGTGGGACGCGGCGGATGAGCAACGAACAAGCCCGATTTATCAATTCACGACGACGTCACAAAAATGATGTTGCTGTGGCCAGACAAGTCAAGATTGCCCGGGCAGCCGGTACACCTGTTGATGCCGCACACCGGTTTGTCAAACGTCATGCCCTGGACTGTGGCAACCCTCGATGTTTCTTGTGTGGCAATCCGCGCAAGACACACAAGGATCGATTGACACAGCAAGAAAAACGCTTGTTCCAAGATTTAGATCGCACAACAGACAAGCATTCAAACGGATTATCAACCAAGGAAGAACCATGAAGCACCCAGCAGACAGAACAGCCGGCCTCAACTCAGAACTAGCAGTGGAGATGATTGGCAACCGATACAACTTGATCTTGGCTGGTGCCCGCCGCATGAGAGAACTCAGTCGCGGTGACTTGCCCAAAATCACACTTAAATTTCCACACAGCCCCGGCGTGACAGCATTGTTGGAAATCGAAGCAGGCAAGATTGGCAAGGACTACATCTATCGTGAAACTGAAGTTCAACCACGTAGACGCAACAAGCAACAACCTCTATAACTGTGGAAGAAAGCAACAGCGCCAAGGGTCGGGACAGCTTTGATGTCAGTACCGGCAACACCTTGGTGCATTTCTTCAACCGCAACGTCACACCCTACGCCACCAGCACACTGGGTCCTGCATTTGATCTAGTGCCGGTTGAGAGCCAAAAAGATCTCATGATCAATCATGCCAGGATGTATGCCCAGCAAGAGTATGACCGGATCATGGAACTGGTGAGTGTGTTGCAAAAGCAAGCAGACGACATCCGACGGCGACTGGACATCACAGATGCGGTGCATGGCGCGGTGTACCAATTCTCACCTGTGATGGGCAATACCTATTGGTTGGCCTGGGATCGGCGTAAAGAACATACCATACTGACACCACATGGTCCTGACGACTGGAGTTCCTCAGCGCCTGAGGACTACGAGTACCAAGCACAGGTCAAATACATGGGCGACCATACTTGGTTGGAAGTAACTACTAAGTAGTACTTGACCAAAAATGCCCCTTCTGTTATAATTACACATAGATAGGAGCACAACATGCCAGCAACGTTTTTAGTCAGTGACACACACTTTGGCCATGCCGGCGTGTGTCGCTTTACCCATCCCGATGATGACACTGTGAAGTTGCGTCCCTGGGACGATCCCGGGGAGATGGATGAAGAAATGATCCGTCGTTGGAACGACCGGGTGCGTCCCAATGACAAAGTGTATCATTTAGGCGATGTTGTGATCAATCGCAAGGCATTGCCCACCTTGGCCAGACTGAACGGTGACAAAGTCCTGATCCGTGGCAACCATGACATCTTTCGTGATGACGAATACCGACAGTATTTTCGTGAGTTGCGGGCGTACCATGTCATGAACGGAATGATCTTGAGTCATATCCCTGTGCATGAGGCTAGTTTGGGTCGTTTTGGTACCAACATTCACGGACACTTGCATGCCAGTCGTGTGAAGCGGGCACGTGGTGTCAACGTCAAGACCGGTGAAGTGTTGTACGGCACCGAGATTGACCCGCGATACCATTGCGTGTGTGTGGAGCAGACAGATTTTGCACCCATCTTGTTGGATGATGTGTACAAGCGCATTGAAGCAGAAGGTGGTAGGATTGGCTTTGCACAAGGCAATGGTTCGGCAATGTAGTGCAGTGTGACGCCTGCTCCCTGCTTTCTCGAAGGTATAGCAAAGAGCACAGGTGATGGGAACGGCAGGCACCAAAGTCCTGCACCGGAGTCGTAACCGGTAATACTTTTTTAGTACTACTTTTGTAGTACTTTTTTTTGGTTGACCAGAAATGCCCAATTTGCTATAATATAGGCATACAACGCAAAAAGGGAGTCGCAATGCAATACACTCTAATCACAGCACAGGGCAAAATCATGCAATTTTACATCTTGGCTGCGGCTCAAACGTATCAGGCCTTGCGCGGCGGTGTCGTTTTTACGCAACAAGTTCTTGAAGAACAAACTGCCCAAACGGTTGACCAATAATTCCCAGTCTGTTATACTAGTCACATACAAAGCAAAAAGGAGCCAGCAATGAGAAAAGCGTTTGAAGGACTTACTACCAAAGAGATCCGTGAAGTGGGCATGTACGGTTGCACTGAAGCACAGATGCGTGAAGCAGTGGAGTCCGGTAGCACTTTCCGTTTTTCAGGACCTGCAATGGTTGTGGCCGGTATGCTGAGCGATGCACAGGAAATGATGGCTTATGAACAGCCCGACTTCAACACTATCGAAGATCAGCGCCAACTGCTGAACCGTGCTAAATTTGTTTTATTCACTTACATCACAGATAGGGAGACAGTATAATGAGCAAGATCACAATTGAAGTTGAATTTTCAGAAAAAGAATTCAAGCGCCTGATCGAAGAGACTGGCTTGGTTGTTTCAGACAAGTCTGAGTTCAAGAAGGTGTTTGCCAGCAAGGAATTTGCCCGGGCCTTGTCCGCTGACTTGAAACAATGTTGGGAAAGTGCCAACGAGGACAGCGGCGACATGGACTGCCTGTTAGAGGGCATGTTTGAAGGTTGCGTTACTGTCAACGAATCGGAGACAGCATAATGAGCAAAATGAGCGACGTCAGCATTGACATTCAAAACATGTTGGAAGACGGCGAGTACCCCGTGGTGATTGCTAGGCAACTGAGCATTCCAGTGGCATGGGTGTACAATGTACTCGAACAAATGGATCCCGATTGCATTGAGGATGACCGTTGCAGACTTGCAACAGGTTACAATTGACAACTAATTCGCAATCAACTACAATAACGACTTAACTTACTACAACCCCTGAAAGGAAACAGCCCATGTCAGCAGTATCAGACGCACGTACGGTAACCAGTGCTCAAGTCCGTAAATCCATCATGCATGCTTTTAAGAAAAAGCGTCCCATGTTTTTGTGGGGTCCTCCCGGCATCGGCAAGAGCGAAGTTGTGGCTGGTATCACAGAAGAACTTGGTGGCTTGATGATTGACCTGCGTTTGGGTCAGATGGAGCCCACAGACATTCGTGGTATCCCGTACTACAACAAGGACTCAGGCAAGATGGATTGGGCTCCGCCTGTGGAAATGCCCGATGAAGAAACTGCCAGCCAGTATCCTGTGGTGGTGTTGTTCTTGGACGAGATGAACTCAGCTCCGGCTTCAGTGCAGAGTGCCGCGTATCAACTTATTTTGAATCGACGCATTGGCAAGTACAAACTGCCTGACAATGTGGTGATGGTGGCAGCAGGTAATCGTGAATCAGACAAAGGTGTCACGTTCCGCATGCCCACACCCTTGGCAAATCGTTTTGTTCACCAAGAAATGCGTGTGGACTTCTCTAGTTGGCAAGAGTGGGCAGTGCAAAACAACATCCACAAAGACGTGGTGGGTTACTTGAGCTTTGCCAAGCAGGACTTGTATGACTTTGATGCCAAGTCAAGTTCACGTGCCTTTGCTACACCACGCTCATGGACTTTTGTGAGCGAGTTGTTGGCGGATGAATGCGACGAGGACACAGAGATGAACCTGATTGCAGGTACTGTGGGCGAGGGCCTTGCTGTGAAGTTCAAGGCTCACCGCAAAGTGTCTGGACGCATGCCCAAGCCATCAGATATCTTGACAGGCAAAGTAACTGACTTGAATGTGAAAGAAGTGTCAGCCATGTACAGTTTGGTGATCTCCATGTGCTACGAACTCAAAGATGCCATTGAGCAAAAGAAAGTTGGGGACAAAGAGTTCCATGAAATGTCCAACAACTTTTTGACATACATGATGAAGAACTTTGAAACTGAGCTGGTGGTACTGGGTGCTCGAATTGCACTGACAACTTACTTGTTGCCAATGCAACCCACCAAGATCAAATGCTTTGATGAGTTCCATGCTCGCTACGGCAAGTACATTTTGCAAGCCAACTGATTGGGGGTGGGTGGCGCAGTCCTAGGGCTGTGGCTGTGCCACCCTTTTTCTCTTGAAAAGGAACATAGCATGGGTTGGATAGTATACAGTAAAAAAGATCTAGAACTGTTGAGATACTACGATACCAAACCTAAAGCGCAGGCGCAGGTTACTGGTCATAACAAAAAAGCAGTTTGGAATGCTTTGATCAATTCTAATAGAAATTCAGAAGAATGGGCATGTTGTGAATGGAACGAATACGAAGCAGTGTTCAAAGAATATTACCAGCATCAAAAAGCCTATATATTGCAAAGAAGCAGTTGGAGATGAATTACAAAATCGTCAAACTAGATGGACGCCATAACTGGCACAAGATTTACACATACTCCATTGAGTTTCCCAAGGGCACATACAGCAGTGGTGTACTGGAGTTTGACCGAGCCCGACGTTGGTTCAACCGCACGTATGGTTGGAGCCAAGATGTCAAGACACAGAATGATATTGCTGGACAACTGAATGACATGGTACCCTCTAGTCATCAACCAGATGATCTAAACCTGTTGTGGGCCTACAGTACAGAGTATCGCAACTACCGAATCTATGTGGCGTCGGACAAAGAGCTGATGTTTTTTGAACTCACACACGCAGGCACTGCATGAGACACTGGCGTCATGAATTTCATATAAAGGTTGATAGCACAGAACGGGTGCGTTGGTGCAGACAGAACTTGGGAGACCGTGGTCTCCGTTGGGAGTTTTGGGGCGGTAAAGAGACCACAGTGATATACATCATGAGTGACAATGATGCCGCACTGTACGACAAGCATTGGAGATTTTGGAATGTCCTTAAAGGTAACGACCAAGAAGAATCTTATCATCTTTCATGACCCTGATGAGTGGCACACGGTGCTGGAACGTTTGACCCAGGATTTTGGCACTGTGATACGTATGCGGCATGTGATGAAACGTGAACTGGGATTCACTGTACGTGACCATCGTGGCCTTGCACCCAATGGTAAACTGGGTGGTGTGTTGGACACTTATGCGTGGAACACAGCGCCTGCAGGCTACCACTATGAGGATCAGGTGCATTTGGACTTCTACACCGAGTCCTCACAGTCATGGTTCATACTTAAATACCTCTAATACTCAAGTACTACATTGACCATTAATTCAACTCATGCTATAATACATGAAACAAACAAGGAATCGCATGCATTATTTTAACCCTGATGTACTATATGCCAAAGGCACCACTGCCACCAAAGATGACGCAAAGAAATTTGCCAACTTGATTGGTGCCACAGATCCCAAGCTGGATCGTGTGGTACGTGAAAAATTGATTTCGGCCCGTGTGGGTTTGCTGTTGAAGGCTAGTTTCTTTGGCAACCTTGCAACACGTTTGAAACTGATCAATGCTGATGACTGGTGTGCTACTGCCGCAACAGACGGCAGAAATTTTTACTACAACACCCGCTTCATTGAAATGTTGCGTCCCAAAGAAATTGAGTTCTTGTTTGGACATGAAGTGTTGCATTGTGTGTATGATCACTTTGGACGCCGTGGAGACAGAGACCCACAGTTGTGGAACATTGCCAATGACTTCTGTGTGAATGGTGACTTGGTGAAACACAATGTGGGTGAGAAGATCACTAGTGTACCGTGTTTGTATGATCGCAAGTATGATGGCATGAGCTCGGAAGAAGTATACGATGCTTTGTACCAAAATGCAACAAAGATTGACATTGGCAAAATGCTGGACCAGCTGATTGACGAACACTTGGATGGCGAAGGTGATGAGGATGGCGGTGAGAACGGTGAAGGCAAGGGTCGTCCAAAATTGAGTGCTGAGGACAAGCAAGCCATCAAGGACGAGATCAAAGAAGCCATGCTGGCGGCTGCGGCCACTGTGGACGGTGCTGGCAACTTGCCCTTGGGTGTGAAGCGACTGATCCAACAACTCACAGAACCCCAGTTGAACTGGCGTGAAATTTTGCGCATGAACTTGGAGAGCACCATCAAAGCCGACTACACATGGATGCGAGCCAGTCGCAAAGGTTGGCACATGGATGCTGTGATGCCCGGCCAAAAGCCCGACGAAATGATTGATGTTGCTGTTATGCTAGACGCATCAGGCTCAATCAGCCAGGACATGCTGAGAGACTTTTTGAGTGAAATCCAAGGCATCATGGACTCGTTCCCAAGTTACAAGATTCATGTGGTGACCTTTGACACTGACTGCTACAACCCTGCACAGTATGATTCGGACAATCTTGACAGCATGATTGACTACGAAGTCAAAGGTGGTGGCGGTACTGACTTTGATTGTATGTTCACTTACTTGAAGGAACAAGAAATCACACCACGCCGACTCATCGTGTTCACAGACGGATATCCGTTTGGTTCATGGGGTGACGCCGAGTACTGCGACACCACTTGGATCTTGCATGGTACCACTACCATTGTTCCACCCTGGGGCACACATGCCTACTATGACGAAGCCAGTGAAGACTAAGGAGTGCCAAAATGAATGAACATATCAAAAAACTATTGGACCGGGCATTGGATCAAGCGGTGCCTGAAACATGGACCCAGTTGAGTCATGAACAAATGACACGACTCTCCAGTGTGTTCGCTGAGTTGATTGTGCAGGAATGTGTCACTCTTGCTAAATCTAAGTCTGAATATATCCAATCAATGGAAACGGATGACCGTGGTGACCAGGCACAGATACACTCTCTAGCATGGCAGTTTGAAGAATTCGGATATAAGATAAAGAAACATTTTGGAGTTGAAGAATGAGTAACTATGATGCCACCAGTGGCGAACAAGGATGGATTATGAAAAGCAAATTAAATGAATTAAGATTGGATGCTGGTATTGCCCGTATCGAAAACCAACAATGGTTATGTGTGCTGGACAAAGAAACTGGTATGCTGATTGACCCCTTGATTGGGTTGGAAAAGTTCGCCGAGTTGATTGTTCTGGAATGTGCTGTCATTGTTGGTTCGATGGAAGAACCGCATCAAGATATTGCTAAGTTAATCAAGCAACATTTCGGAGTTGAAGAATGAACGAACGAATTATTGAACTTGCCGATAAGGCTGTTGAAGACATTTCCTCTGGTCCTTGGAACATCTCCGACGAGTTTTGTAAAAAGTTTGCCGAGTTGATTGTTCAAGATTTAATTGATAGTATGATAAAACGATACGGTGACGATGACGAGTTACCGATTCAGGAAATTAAATTGTTTGTTAAAGAACATTTCGGAGTTGAAGAATGAACGAACGTGTTCAAGCACTGCTAGATGAAGTGGGCACAGACGTCAGCGGCAAATGGATCAGTGTTGACAATGCAGAAACATTAGCCGAAGCCATCATCCGTGAATGTTGTATTGCATTGCAACCAGCATTGCGTGACATGATCAGCCGTGGTCAAGGTCGTGAACTGATCCTTGAACACTTTGGCATTGATCCAAAAGCAATCACAACTTTCATGCTTGACCGTAGTATTAGGCAAATGGAAAAACAGTTGGCAGAACAAAAGCCAGGTTGGGTTTGCTCCCGGTGTGGAGTTGATCGAATACAGGATGTTTGTCCCAAGGGCGACACGGCTGCATTAACTGGGGAGTGTCCAATGACAGGTAAGGCATTGTTAGGAGTTGAACGATGACAGTTGAAGTAATTCAGGCCATTGGTGTGTTTATTGTGATACCAATCTGTATTGTGGCATTTTTTGGAATGCTCATGTACTGCACATTAAGGAAGATGTGATGACCTTAGAAGATTTAGAACATATATTTGACCATCAGATTTCTGAAGGTACTGACAAGCTGTACTTCATGCTGGTGGATGGTGATAGACTGCCTGTGGTTGAACGCCATCCTGCAGAGGATTTGGCTGGCCTGTTGCCCATGTTGAGCAGTTTTGAATACGCTGACTCAGGTGCTGGCATGCCGAGGTTTCAAAAATGAATCCACACGTTGAAGATTTGCTGTATCAAGCAGGACTCACAGCAGATGGCTGTTGGGATGAGTTAGGCACGTATGAGCGAGAGGCCATTGAACAGCTGGTTATAATTGCTGTTCGGGAATGTGCCAACCTTGCTGATGAAGCGGAACCATTCCTTGCTTCGGATCTGATTAAACGTCATTTTGGTATTGAAGGCTGACATGGGCAACCAGACCGAATACTTTGAACGCACAGGATACCGGCCCAAGTACATGATCGGCGACAGAGTATTTGGTAGTTGGAACCGGATCCCTTTTGCAGGCACAGTGGGCAACGATACCTTGATTAGTCCTGCGCAAGGTCCCAGGATCAGCATACACTTGGATTTGCCCATTAAATATGAAGACACAGTAAAAAATGTCGTAATTGTCAAACACAAAGATATTCGACGCATGAAGGAGTTTTAAATGACATACAAAACTGTTTATACCGAAGTAGAAGTTGATGTAGATATCAGTGAATTTGATACTGATGATTTGTTAGAAGAACTTGAAGAACGTGGCGCATTACCCCCAGAAGGCAATATCAATGCCAAAGAATTAATTGAACAGATGTACTACCTGCACCGCCAGGGCCGAGACTGCACACCCATGCTGGATCAACTGTTTTACAGTGTACTGGGACGCATAGCGTGATACAGTTTGAATGGTTTGTGTATGGGCTCATGGCAGGATTAGTGGCGCCTTATGCCTGGCCCATGATTGTTCGTTGTATTGAAGAAGCACGTACAGCACGTCGGGAATGGCGCAAAGACCGTGAATACCATTGAGCAAATAATCCACAGGATCAAGCGTCTACAACAGTTTGTTGTGAGAGTGCCTGTTCCCAGGAATTTTTGCTTTGATGGGGCAGTTCCGTTTGACATAGAGATTGTGGGTCGTGTGGCCATGGTCACTGTATGGGCCGCAAGTGAAACAGAAGCACGGCGCCGGGCCGAAGATTTCTTCCAAAATAATCCATAAAAAATTACCACCTGGTTGTTTGGTATTAAATATTTGCATGGAAAATGCATCACTAACCCTGGCCGATATGGCATCACTTAAAAATCTAATTGAAGCTGCTACCGAACGTGGCGCTTTCAAGGCTGCTGAAATGAGCAGTGTAGGCAGCATATATGACAAGCTCACAGCTTTCCTGGCTGCCACACAAGCACAGTTAGCCCAACAAGCTGAAGCACAACAACCAGCTAACCCAACACAAGGAGAATGACAATGTTGAAACACATAGGACGACACGGTGACCGCAAGGTTGCTATCATATTTAGAGAACTACCCGGCGAGGACCACATGTGCCTGGTCATATACCCTGACACATTGCCCACTCACATACACAATACTATCATGAGTATTTTGGAGTCAGCACCTGGTCAACAAAGTCCCAACTTGGCCGATGTGTTGCATCGCAACTTACTGCCGGATGGTAGAGTTATTTTACAAGCCTTGCACAATGAAGGCATGTTGAAGAAAATCAACACCAACCAGGTGATTGTCACACCCACAGCACAGAGCAACGTCAAGCTGGACGAGCTGAACCGTATTGTGAAAGAAATGGAATCAGGTGCTGATGCCTTAAAACGCATGCAACAACTTGACGCCAGCGCAGGCATTGTTGATCCTGTTACCAAACGCCGAGCCGAAAAAGCATTCAAAGAAGGTCGCATCAGTGAAGCTGAAGCGTTAGTTGCACCACTTGCAGCACCTGCTGGTGGAGCATTGGACGATCAATCACTTGCAGCCAACATGCTGGTTCAAGCCAAACGCATGGAAGCTGATGCCAAGGGCTTGGTTGCCGAAGCAGCTAGAATGAAAAAAGAAGCACAAAAGATGTTTCCCACTGTAAAAATGAAAACTTCTCGATCTGAGCCCATGGTTGCTGCCGTTGAGCCTACTGCCCCTAAAACACGCAGTCGCAAAAAGGCAGCGGCTGATGCAGTTCAGTGATGAGTTTTTGGAACGTTGGGAACACATCATTGACGAAGTAGACATCACTGATGTCCCACTTGAGTGTATCAAAAAAGTCATAGTCAAGTTGCATGGTAAGCGACAGCGTACTATCAATCTTGATTTACTACGACGACAAGGTCTTGACATTGAAGAAATTGAAACTGTAATGACAAGAACTCTAACCGACCTCGGCGAACAGGTACGTGACGTTGATTTTATATTAGATGTCGGTGCCATCGCTACCATTGTGCAACCCGAAACAGACAAACTACTAAAAGACTTATGAATGTTCGCTTACTCAGCTATAGTCAACCTACCCAGGAATTTGCAACTCAAGGCATTGGCAATGCACAGGAACTCATTGCGTACTGCGCCCGTGTCAGCAATCCCTCCAACCAATTCAACACAGACACTAGTGAGAAACTCATCCGGTACCTGGTCCGACACCAGCACTGGAGTCCCCTTGAAATGGTTTCAGCTTGCCTGGAAATTACGACAACAAGAGATATTGCGCGGCAAATGCTCAGACACAGAAGTTTCAGCTTCCAAGAGTTTTCGCAACGCTATGCTGACCCAACAAAGGATCTTGAATTTGTACTGCGCGAAGCCCGGCTCCAAGACCCCACAAATAGACAAAACAGCATAGAACTCATTGCAGACACACCGCAATCCCGCAACTTGGCCCAAGGTTGGGAACGTGCTCAACAACGTGTGAAACTTGCTGCCATTGAAGCATACGAGTGGGCCATTACCAATGGCATTGCTAAAGAGCAAGCCCGTGCTGTGTTGCCCGAAGGCATGATGTCAAGCAGACTGTACATGAATGGCACACTGAGATCATGGATTCATTTTATTGAATTACGCAGTGCAAATGGCACACAAAAAGAGCATCAAGAAGTTGCTAGAGCCTGTGCAGAAGCCATTGCAGCCATCTTCCCAATGGCTCAAGATTTAGTATGATCAATCAAAAAATACTTTGTATAGGTAATGAAACTGAACAAAGTGATGTCATGACCGAAGAGTTAGCGAAAAAAGCACTTTCTATCAATCATGGATTAATAGCATCAAGCACTTTGAATCCAACTGCTGATGGATACTATCATACCAGCATAGCAGATGTGTCGCCGGGCGCTATCGTGCAATCATTGGCCAAAAAATTTGATCAAATCATAATGCTTGATCAAGATGTAGATTCTTATCCACATTTTAAATCGTTCGTAAATACATTTAGACTCATGACTGAGTTGGAAAAACAAAAGTTCAATACAGAGTTTAGAAACAACAACGGCAATAAAAAAATCATATATTGGCATAACTTATTGTTCAGTAACAAAAGTGTATGTGTATATCCTTTTATAGGGTTGAATAACGACTATGGTTTTGTAACTCTGTGCCAAAAAAATCAAAAACAAGTAACTACGTTAGAAGAAATTACAGATTGGAAGACTGCACCGGGATTTACACCTATTAGAAATAACATGTTAGATGGCGTACAAATGTCAGATCATTGTCAAATATGTTACGAAAGAGAAGAATCAAATGGAGAATCTGCTAGACAATTTGAATCACTAGAATGGTTTATAAGACTAAAATTAAATAGCATAGAAGATTTAAAAGAAATAGCCCACCCTGCTTACATTGAAGTGCGTCCTAACAATAAATGTAATATCATGTGTCGCATGTGCAATGATCAATTTAGTCATTTAATAGAACAAGAAAATAAAAAATTTAATTTCCCAATGATCTCCATTGAATTTGGCAAGTTGCAAGGCATTGTACCTTATGAACATATTAACTTTGACACCTTAGAACGTCTTCATTGGACCGGTGGTGAAGCAACAGTGCAACCAGAATTTTATGCATTTTTAAAAAAATGCATCAAAGAAAAACGTACTAATTTTGATTTCAGTATTGGCACCAACGGATTAAAAATTAGCGATACATTATTAGATCTCTTGGACAAATTCCCTAGAGTGACGTTCAGTGTGAGTTTTGATGGTTATAAAAAAGTAAATGACTATATCAGATGGGGAACTGACTTTGACAAAATCAGGACCAACTGCTATCGTATATTAGAAAGAGGGCATGTTCTAGCGTTCCAAACAACGTTTAGCATGTACAATTCCACTCGTATTCACGAAGTATATCAATTTTATGACCGAGAGTTTCCAGTGCAAAATGTATTAGTACAACCAGCCAGTATGTTTGATAGTTATCTTGGCCCATGGCATAATCCCTTGAGACAACAAGTATTGGAATCAATGTATAAGTGCAAAGAAACAAACGTTTACTACAATAGTGGAAGAAATTCAAATAATTTAGTGGACGAGGTAATAAGTCGTTATGAAAATTATGATTACGATCCAGTTATATTAAAACAATTTTTTACTTACAATGATAACTTAGATCGAGCTCGAAATAGCAAGTTAGGTGATTACATTCCTGAGCTAGAACATGCTAGAAAATATTCGCAATAAATTAATTGCAAAGTAGTCACACATGTGCTATAATATGTTATGTCTATAACACACGTCAAGCATGAAGAATACACACACTACAAAACCGAAGAATACCGAATCATTGATGACCGGGTAGTACGTTTTAGTGATATCTGTGTGCATGAGTTCACCATGGGCGATGTAGAAGACCCGGACTTGTATGCAGCACAACCAATTTGGGAATGGCAAGAAAGTGAAGTCGGTAAGTTTATAATGGAACATGCTGCGGAACCACCTTACTGGATTCGTTCAGTAGACCCCCACAGTTATGGTCATCAATATCGAATCATGGCCAGACTTAGCGAGCAAAATCAAACATTTTTCCGGTTGAAGTTTAAATGAAAACATTGATAACAGGCGGCTGTAGTTTTACCGAGTGGCCGCAGAAGACACACACATGGCCCAAGTTTTTGTTAGAACAACTGCCTGAATACACACATGCTAATGCGGCACTGGGCAGTTCAGGCAATGGCCTAATCAGTCGCAGAGTAATTTACGAGACCACACAGGCACTGAAACAATGCAATGCCCGAGACATCTTGGTTGGTGTGATGTGGTCAGGACCAGACAGACATGATTTTTATACACAACGTGTTACAGATGACATGACTGCCAACACCAAAGTAAATCCATGTAAATTTATACCAGATTCACCAGGTGCCTGGGCTATAATGAATGGTGGGTGGAAAATGAATCATGCCAAAATATACTACACTGAATTTCACACACGGGCAGGATCAATAATTTACACACTGGAACACATCTTGCGTACTCAGTGGTTTTTGAAACAGCATGGCATACGATATTTCATGACCACATATACTGGTGATGTTATCCCTGATTATGCAAAAACAAGATTCCCTGATGCTGATCATTTGATAAATGAAATTGATTTTGACAACTTCTTGCCCATAACAGGTGAGTACGAATGGTGTAGAGATTATTCTGGCTTGGAATTTCCAGCACCCAATGACTATCATCCCGGTCCGGCACAACACAAATTGTTTGTAGAACAAGTTGTCATGCCATTTATAAAAGAAAGAAACTTAATATGACATTTTTAGTAACCGGCGGTCTAGGCCTTATTGGGCACAACATAGTAGCACGACTGCAAGCATATGAGTCTGTTGTGGTTGTGGACACACAGACCACATATGGCATTATTCCTCAAGCAGAAATTGATTATTTGATGACTGAACGTCGAAAGAAGATTGGTGAAGATGTTCCAATCTATCCTATCAACATTGTGGATGCTGACAACATTGATTTTGTAATGAACAAGCACAAACCCAAGGTTGTGATTCACTGTGCCAGTTTTCCCCGACAGAAAGTGGTCAATGCCAACCCTGCCATGGGTGCAGATGTTATGATGCGTGGCCTGATCAACTTGCTTGAGAGTGCCAAAAAACACAAAATTGAACGGTTTGTGTACATCAGTAGCAGCATGGTGTACGGCAACTTTGAAGATCAAGTGTTGGAAGATGATCCGTGCCATCCGCAAGGACAGTATGGAATAATGAAATTATGTGGAGAAGACCTTGTCAAAGATTATGCTAGCCGTTGTGGTTTTGAGTATGTTATTATCCGCCCCAGTGCTGTATATGGACCTCTTGACGTGGAAGATCGAGTGGTTGCAAAATTTATGCTCGCCGCTATGCGCGGAGAAATTCTCAAGGTAAACGGTGCTAACGAAACCCTGGACTTTACCTACGTGGACGATGCCGCTGATGGTATTGTATCAGCGGCCACACGCATCATGTGTCGCAACATGACATTCAACATCACCAAGTCACACTCAGTAAGTCTGTTACAAGCGGCAGAAATGATTGTAAAAATTGTGGGCCGCGGCACAATTGAAGTTGGTGACCGAGACGAAAACTTTCCCAGCCGTGGTGCGCTAAACATTGACCGTGCTAGAACTATTTTGAGCTTTGACCCCAAGACGGACGTAGAAGAAGGATTTCAAAAATATCATGAGTGGCTTACAAATAGCGTTTACTGGAATCCGACGACAGTATAACAATCTTCGCACAGAGATCTTGGATGCAACAGACATCGTGTTGCGTTCAGGATCGCTCATGAGTGGCAACCACACCCACGAGTTTGAAGACTGGCTGGCTAGACGCAATCACCAACCTTATGCTGTGACCTGTCACTCGGGCACACAGGCCTTGGAAATCATTGCTGAGTGGTATCGAACTGGTTGGGATATTCCCCCCACTGTAGCTGTTCCCACACTGACTTATCCTGCCACACTCAATGCATTTGTACGAGCAGGCTGGAACTTGCACATTGTGGACACTGATCGGTATGGTGTCATGGACATGACCAAACTGGCTCACGTGGCAAATATTCATGCTATATGTGCGGTGGGTCTGTATGGACAATCTGTCCAGAACATGATGCAGAATTTATGGACGTTGACACACCCTGTGATTGAGGATGGCGCACAACATTGGCTCAGCAATGATTGTAAACGAATAGGTGATTGTGCCATAAGTTTTGATCCCACAAAGAATCTTGCCAACTATGGCAATGGTGGTGCTGTGGTCACTGCCAATCGTGACTTGATGGAGTTTGCTCAAAACTGGATTAGCAATGGTAAACATACCAAACATGCTGAACCAGGCACCAATAGTAGAATGAGTGAGACGGACTGTGCGCAGATGTTGGTAAAGACTCGTTACATTGACCAGTGGCAACAGCGTAGACGTACCATTGCTCAACACTGGATGGAGATGTTGAAACAAAATCCTGATATCACTTGTTTGATTGATGACACCAACTTTGATCAACACTGTTTTCACAAGTTTGTGATACATGCGGACAAGCGCGATATCATACAACGCAATCTTGCCTTGCGTGGGATTGAAACCAAAGTACACTACGCAACACCCATGCACGAGTTGCCAGCATATCAACATTATCAGGGGCCAGATCTGCTGAGTGCTGGCAGCAGTCTGGCACGTAGATGTTTGAGTCTACCTATCTATCCTGAACTGACAGACTTAGAAATTGAGTATGTTATTGATCAGTTGTTAGACTGCGTTTGACAAACGCATACGTGGCCAACCAGTCCCACTCATAACTCTTTTTCAGCGCCGAAAAGTCACCACCAACTGAGTCGTAGTACTCCACGCCATCTTCGGCACCTTTGCGGCTCCAGCTACCCGGTGTGGTATCAACAGTGAGCCAACGGTTGAGTCTATGCTCGCTTTCCACGTCTGGCAAACTGGCTCGCAGTTTGAGCACTTCACGGAATGCAGTGCGCCAGCACATCCAGTCTGACTCATGATACATGGCTGTGCCCGACACAATGGGCACAACTTCATGTGGTTGGTCTAGTGTAAAGTCCAAGCCTTCACCAGTGTTCTCCAGCACTAACTTTTTATTGTATGCAATCATGGCCTGATGTCCATATACTAGTCCGTTGACAGGATTGTGTGCATGAAAAATGTAGTGTTTGGGCTGTTGCATGCGATCCGGTTGCCATGACCAGTCAAAATCCGCAGTCACTTCTAGTTTGGCAAACACAGCAAAGAACCAAGGTGTGCGACTGTGCCTGGCAGCCTCTTGATATGCTGCCACACGTCCGTTGACGCCTGACACATGATGTATTCGGTTTGCAGCAACACGGGTTGAATTTTTTGTCCATTGCAAATGTTCAAAATACATGTCAGCATTTATTTCACCATTGGATATAAACACAATGTCCAACACTGAGTCTTGCAGTATGCGTCGTGACTTGTCTATGTAGGGATAATCGTACAACTGTGTCTTTATGTAAGGCACAGCAGTGCGTGGTACAATGACTGAGCCAGCCCCGTCGCTGACAGGCACAATGGTCTTGGTTTCTTCACGCCACAATGATATGTTGTTGACCAAGGTGCCTAGCACATAATCATAGTTGGTAAAAATGGCCAATGGTCCGGCCCATGTGGTATTTTTCACAGCATCTACTTGACTGTCGCCATCGTGAAGTATAACAGGCATGGGCCTGCGTTTCACCACAGTATTGACAAAGTTCACGTCATACCATTCCAACAATGCTTTCTTTTCTGCTCTGGCAGCAAATGTAGGCACATGCATGAAGAAAGTGTCCCCAAACTTTTGATTGTCACTGGCAAACACATGCAACATGGTGGCTTGCCATTGTTCAGGGTGCCACGAAAAGTCAAAGTCAGTGTAATCACAAATGCTTGAACATATCCAAACAAACTCATGTTGCTCGCCTATGCTCTTGGCAATGCGTATTAGCGTGTCTCGGTAGTTGTCAAAGTAACGCACAGTCCGTGTGGTGTTTGGTATCTGTCCTGCACTACCACACATGTGATCTATTTCGTAGATGGCAGTGGCCACTTGGTTGGTTGTGGCACGTATTTGATCCACATACTTGATGTCTGTGGCACCGGGTGCTGTGTATGTAGGCCCGCCTGTGCGTTGATGTTGTGTGCCAAACTGATAGATATAGGCAGGATCAAAAGGATTTGGGTGCCATGACTGATCCACTGGCTCAACCCCAGGCGGGACAGTCCAGGGCTTGTTAGTGGGCGTTGCTACAGCATGTTGAGCAGTTTCTAATTTGATCAAATCAGCACCCGAATTGTACACAGGTCCACCTGCTGATTGCCATTGTGTGCCGAAGTGATGTTGGTAGTGCTCGCTAGGTAGTGGATGCCACGAAAAGTCAAAACTGTCTGCATCTATGTTTGGGGGTATGCGCCAGCCGTCACGACTGCTGAGTCTTGTTATGACCCGATCTTCATGATAGTTTGTGTGTTCATACCCAGCACGTGGCACAAGATATGTGCCTGAATCTGGCTGCCATTGACTGGGCCACGCATGACGTTGGTCTGCTTGCCAAGGTACTGGTTCAAAAAGCCAGTCCCAGTTCTCGTAGTCCGCTAAGTAATGCACAATCCAGAAAAATCGTGTACGGCTCAATTTCTGTGCATGCTGGAATGAATCCACCCGTCTCTCGTGTGAGAACAAATTTGGCTTCTGCCCATCACTAAAATAAAATACGTCAAACATGATTAGAATAGATGAAATTTATAGCAATACATTTTGGCCCTGGATTCGTCAACATCATCCAGGTGTGAGATTATGGTGGTGTGAACCGTTTGGAAGAACTGATCCTGGCAGTTTAATTAATTATGGCGATGACAGCATACGTGAACACAATTATACACTATTATGGGACCAAGAACCTATTCATTTGAATATACACCCTGAAACATTTGATGCTGTAATAACGCTAAACAACGATCTATACTTCTATATAGAATCTTGCCAACGCCGAGGCAAGTCTTACCAACCAATCGGATCAATCATAACCAGTGAGCGTGACAGCGATGCTGTTGATGCTGTGTGTAAAAAATATGGATGGAAGAGTTATTATTATTTTTTTCATGGGTGGGCTGCGCTAGATTGGTACCGTGGATATGACAAAACTTTTTTGATACAGCCATGGCAAGAAAGAAAAATTACCAAGACGTTTTTAGCACCCAATCGCATTGTAGGGGGAGAACGTGAACACAGATTAGAAATGCTGTATTGGATATTCCGACTAGGCATGACCAACAATCACGTATCTTGCCCTGCTATATGCCCTGCTGAAAATATCTCTATACTAGATGCTGTGCAACCTCTTAAAAAGAAGTATGCTGACATTGAAACAGTGTTTGCTGAACAGTCACTGCCCCGGAACTTTGAGGGGGAAACTGATCATCCTATGCATAGTTGTTGGCTCAGTTTGTTTGACCAGTCTGCTGAAAGTCTGTTGTACTTGGTTACCGAAACCGTGGCCACAGGACGCAGGCAGCACTTGACCGAGAAGACATTCAAGCCCATTGCCCTGGGCATGCCATTTATGATAGTAGGCACTCAAGGCAGTTTGCGATACTTGCGCAGTTATGGTTTCCGGACATTTAGCGACTTGTGGGACGAAAGTTATGATGATGAACCTGATGATTCAAAACGCATAGAGAAAATTGCACAAGTACTGAAACTGTTAGACAGCTTGGAAGAACATCGTCAGGACATTTTTGAAAGTGCATGGGAAATTATAGAACACAATTGGAATCATTTTTATGGTGGCGGGTTTGAGGCAATACTGTGGCAAGAACTAAAGGACATGTTGAATGAGCTTGAATTTAATAGCGGATCAGATCATCAAGGGTAGAATATATCCTGCACTGGCACAACATCAAGCACAACCTTACACACAGGCCTGGCGTGAGTTTGGTCAACATTGGCCCAATACTGTTCCTTTAAGGTTGCAAGAATACTGTGACCATCACGGAGTCAAACTAAACATTATAGATATTGATTCTGAATGGCCGGCTGATGCATTTTACCCTGTGGGCCTAGGGTTCTTTGACTTTGGCATTGATTACTTTGAACTAATGCCCGAACGCATACGCACAGGGTTGTTTTTTGATGATGTGCGTGTGCTGTTTTACTATCACGAAGGCGATAACCCGTGGCATATCAAAGCTAGACTAGACGAACTGTGCGCCAAGCACAATTTGCGCAACAACTGCTATCGGTTTGTCAGTGCAAATACTGCGGCCCGAGCTATTCCAGGATTTGTGTATTTCACAGATTTTGAATTATGGTATTATCAACGCAACCGAGCAAGCCCTGCACTAAAAATACACACCCATCCAAGAGAACGTGACTTTACTGTGCTCAACAGATTGCACAAGTCATGGCGAGCATTGGCCATGGCCGATTTAAAAAGTCTTGACTTGCTGGACAATGCATACTGGAGTTATTGTGAGTCTGGTGTGTTTGACGATACTGAGTGCCCTATTGAAATTGATGACTTTCATGGACTCCGTACGTACACTGAAAAGTTCTTAAAGTCAGCACCATACATCAGTGACGAGCTAGACCATGATCAACGTAATGATCACAGCACCTTGGTGCCCAAGTATCATGTCAACAGTTATTGTAACATTGTGATGGAAACACACTTTGATGCTGATCAAAGTGGTGGCGCATTTGTAACTGAAAAAACATTCAAACCCATCAAACACGGGCAGATGTTTTTCATAGCAGGCCCAGCAGGTAGTTTGCAGGCACTACGTGACTTGGGATATCGAGTGTTTGATGCATATTTGGACAACAGTTATGATCAAGAGTCTGACCATACACAACGTTGGATAGCCCTGACCAGATCCATTTACTTTGCCCAACAAGAATTGCCTGAACTTTTTGAACAATGCCGAGCAGACATCGAACACAATCAACAGTTATTTCAAACTGTTAAGACTGAACGTTTAAATACCCTAATCAAGGAAATCAATGAATCCCATTAACTCATATACAAGTTGGCAACCACTAGAAGAAGTCATTGTGGGTCGTGCATATACACCAGACTATTTTGACTTTATTGAGAATGCACAAGTTCGTAATCAACTGCAACAAATTCTTGCTGAAACAGAAGAAGACTTGGCCAATTTGCAAAAGACCATAGAAACGTATGGCGCTTGTGTACGCAGACCGGAGCTGCCTAACAAACACAATTTTCAACGTGATCAAATGAAGGGAAACGGTGCGCCGCTGCCGCCACTCACACCAAGAGACTGGCAAATCACGCTAGGCGATCAATTGTTGCGTGTGCTAGCCATGCAAGAACTTGACAACTTGTGTGCTGAATATGAATCAGTACAACCAGGCAGTGTGATCAATCCACACGGGCCCACAGGTTGGGATGAGAACTGTATTCTCAATCAAGCCAGTGCCAGTTGCATTGTACGTGTGGGTCGCGATGTGTTTTTTGACAACTCAGACTTCTTGCGTCCTGACCAAACTCGATGGATCGTGGACAATGTACTGGGTCCCAAATATAGAATACACGAAGCCATCACTGACGGACACGGCGATGCTGTGTTTGCCATACTCAAGCCAGGTGTGTTACTGAGTAGCAAACACGATGTGAACTTGAATCTGTCAGCAGACTTTCCAGGCTGGGACGTTTGCAAAATTTGGGATAGCAGTATCTGGGCTGCTATGGAAGTTGGCAAGTTCAAGTACGAACAAAGTCCGGGTGCTTGGTATGTGCAAGGACAAACACCTACCGCAGAGTTTACAGACTTTGTAAACACTTATCTAACCAAATGGACTGGATTTGTTGCTGAAACAGTATTTGATGTCAACTGTCTTGTGTTGGATGAGTCACATGTGATCTTCTCAGCATACAACAAGGAAGTGTTTGACTACTGCCGCAAGCATCGGATTGAACCCATCATCTCTGAACTGCGGCACAGCTACTTTTGGGATGGCGGCATCAGTTGTTGCACACAAGACATCCGCAGGCGCGGTGGCTTAGAAACTTACCTTTAACTGAAAACTTTTACCCCATACAGCATTTCAAAACGATCTGCATCCTCACGGTCGTTGACCATGGGCTCTCCACGTATGTTCAGGCTGGTGTTGAGTAACATGGGACAACCAGTCTCAGCATACCAGGCTTCCAACAACTGTCGTATTCCTGATCCGTCTCTCTCCACGGTCTGCACTCTACTTGTGCCATCAACATGACATATAGCAGGATAAAGGTCAGGCTCACGGCAACTAGCGACCGACTGCATATAACTGTGAGTATGCCAGCCAGATGGCATGTCGAAGTATTCATCAGCATGTTCGGCCAGGATAACAGGCGCAAATGGTCGAAACTTTTGTCTGCGCTTGATTGCATTTACTTGGTCCTTTATTTGTGTTCCTCTCGGGTCCGCGAGTAGGCTCCGATTTCCCAAAGCTCTAGGCCCAAATTCGGCACGCCCACTAGCCACCCCAACAATACGATCGTGAAGTAAACCGCGGACAATATCAGCAACAGGATAAGTGCCAGGGATATTATGACCAAGGAACGCATTATTCCAATGCAGTCTTTGACCATGCGCAAGAGCAGCCGCCCCAAGGCTGCTGCCAGCGTCGCCGGGGCAGGGCATAATCCAAATATCATCAAAAAATCTCCCTATTCTTGTATTGGCCACGCAGTTGAGTGCAACACCACCTTGATACACAAGATTTGTGCTCCATCCAAAGTCTCTAGCTCGACGCATGACATTGCCTATCAGGCGTTGTAACATTCTCTGCGCGGCAGCAGCGATATCCACGTGATCCAATCCACCCATGAACGTGTCGCTGACTCCGGTGTGTAAGTTTTGTTTGAACTCTATGCTGCCAGCATCACTAATCAGTACTGCCTCCATGAGATCATGATAGTGATCATCACCGTAAGCAGCCATGCCCATGGTGATGTATTCTTCGTCTAGTGGGTGTAGGCCCACACGCTGAGTAATTGCACTATAAAAGAGACCCAGGC
>Ga0214919_10002792_pt1 | contig 27023 bp, 39 predicted proteins | sample LL1503_MetaG_FD_177994 | JGI IMG/M metagenome (GOLD analysis project Ga0214919, IMG submission 177994) | Freshwater microbial communities from Lake Lanier, Atlanta, Georgia, United States - LL-1503 | ecosystem: Environmental > Aquatic > Freshwater > Lake | place: USA: Georgia | collected...
TTACGGATGAGCCGCTAATACTGCTAGCAGTTCCATTCCCGCCAGCCCCGCCTATATAAGATGCTGGGCCACCGCCAGCGCCGCCAACTGCGCCAGCACCACCACCGCCAGCACCCCCATAGAGCGCGCCAGGACAAGCCCCGCCAGTGTTACCCTGACCAGATGGGGATGCTGCCCCTCCTGCTGCAACTACGTTACCCCTAGCGCCGCCGCCAGAACCGCCAGCGCGTCCAGGGTATATACCCGGAGAACCACCACCACCACCACCGCCACCACCAGTTGAAGTAATGGTAGAGAAAGCAGAGTTACTGCCATCAGTTCCAGCGCCATAGGTAGGCGCTCCAGCACCAGCAGCCCCGCCAGCACCAACAGTTACTGTAATAGGTGTACCAGACGCTACTGCAAAACTTGCAGCGGTTCTATATCCTCCAGCACCGCCGCCACCAGCAAGATCATTACCTCCCCCCGCGCCACCCGCCACGACAAGATATTCAATGAAAGATGGCGCAACAAGCGCCGCAGTACCAGCCAAAAAAAAGTTCTTCGCGGCGAACATTAAGGTGTATACCCCTGAGCGATGCTGCCGTACCAATTTGTGCCGTCAGCAATAAAGGTAAGGATGTCCATCTTTCCAGCGGTTGCGGTTATAGTTGGCGCACCAGCAGCACCAAACTTTACTCCCGTAAATGTCGCAGTTCCGTTGCCGGTAGAAGCCGCTTGTTTAAGCAACAACACAAAAGACTTGCCAGCAGTAGCGGTAGGCATTGTGAAGGTGCAGGCCGTGGAAGCGGTCAAGGTTGCGGTTTGTACTGTTCCGCTTGTAAGCGACAAGGTGGAGGAACTTGTTACCGTTCCAATCGCAACCACCGATTCAACGTAGTTTGTAACGGTAGGGTTATTAACTGTTGGGCTAGTATCCAGCACCATCTTGCCTGTGCCGGTAACTGCGTTCGTTAGCGTTACGCCGCCATAAGTCAAAGCACCAGAAATCAGCAGGTCGGTGAAGGCGTTAGGGTCGAGCAGTTGGAACCTAGTCCCGTCATACTCAACTAAAGCGACTTGACCTGTAACCATGCCGCCAGCAACCAAAGCTATTGCACCCGTCCGGGTAACTGCTTTTGCGCCCAGGCCATCAATGTTAAGCGTCACCGCGCCCGTATTGGTAGCGCCTACAACAAAGCTAAATATCTGCCCCGCCGTGTAAGCGGTAAGACTAGGCGATACGGTTCCTGTGATCGTATCAGTCCCTGCAACCGTTATAAGCGTGCTGGTGCTGAAGTTCTGGAGCTGGCCTAGCCTAACTGCGTCGGTTGCTACCGTACCTGCGCCCAATCCTGTGATTTTGTAAGTCCCCATAGGGATATTGGCGGTCGGCGTGGTCTGCCCGTCTTTGGTCAGAGCTGTGGTTAGCCCAGTCCCAAGGTCAGCCGTTAGCGCGTTGAACGCGGTTGAGCTGATGACTGTTCCAGAAACTACGGGTTGCCCCGCGCTGTTTATGTTGAATGTGCCGCTTCCATTGTAAGACACTAGCCACCTCCATCGATATGGTATATGTTTTCAGAATAAAAAGTGGTCATAACAGAAAGTAACCTACCTTTCGTTTTTTGTTTGCTGTTGTTCTGCCAATACTCTAGCCAATTGAGCGTTTATCATTGCACTTTGTTCCGGTGTATTTTCTGGAATAGTAGCCAACATTTTAGCCATTTGTCCTGGTTCATAATTAGGTTGAGCCATTAAACGCTGATATGGTTTTGACAAAACAAACGAACGAGTAGGCCCACTAAGAAGCGGTAATGCAGCCCCAATTGCTCCAGCTACAGGGCCACCAGCAAGCAATCCACCGCCGCCAAGTAACGTAGCTGCAAGTGCTTCGCTTTTACTTACGCCTGGGGAAGGAACTTGTGTTGCTTCTCTTGTGTATGGAGAAAATGCTTCTGAAAATTTTGCTACAGTTGATAAATCACCCGTAAGAGGCGCGCCCTTATCTAAAGCAGACCCTAAAACTCTAGCATCAACATTGCCATTTGCTACATTTAACGCATCTTCTACGTTATAAGATTTAGCAATCAACATTCTTGCTTCTTTAAGTTTATCAACCAATTCTGGTTTATTAGCTCTTGCAGCTTGGTTTTCTATAACTGTTTCCAACATATCAGCTTTATTTTTTAACTGATTAGCCGCCTCTAAAATTTTAGGATCACCTTGCATATTGTAATGTTTCATTGTCGTTCTTGCGTCAAACCTAGCTTGTTTTAGCTTTTCTAATGCTTGTTCCGCAATGGGCGACAAATTGGCTATATTTTGATAAGCGGTTCCTGCTTTAGCCCTAACATTGTTTAATTCTTTTATAGATATTGCTGTATTTTCTGGAATGCCTAAATCAGAACGAACCAATGCGTTTGTAGCTTCTTGATTTCTTATTTGAGATTCTTGCGTTGTGGCTGCTTTCCCGCCAATGCTTTCTAATCGTTTATTTATAAATGATGGATTTATGATTGAAGGAGGAACTACATACCCCGCTTTTTGTCCGGCATTTAATACTTCATCACGCAAAGCATTTCTTGATTGCTGGTCTTGTAAAGATTGGATATTTTGCCTGCTCATTGCACCTAATTTTGATGCAGCCATTGGCGTTGCTAATCCAGCAGCCATAGACCCTACATCACTTCCTGTTAGCTCTTTTACACCGCCAGCAGAGGAACCAGAAGCACCACCAATAGCTAATGCTTTTATAAGATTTGATACGGATGATTGCGGATTTATCGCAGCTCCTGTTGCTCCTTGCACCCCAATATCTAATATGCGCTGCCCTGTTGTTACAGGTTCAAATTGCGGTTTAATAAACCCCATTGCAGACATTGCTTTGCGAGCATAGTCAGGGTTTTCAGTTAGTTCTGGCGCTAAATCTGACCGACCTAAAGCAGTTGCCGCAGTTCCATAAGCAGCTTTACCAAGATTTATTAAACTATTAGGTGTGTTTAACAAAAAATCAGGGACACCCGCTATCCCTTTGTTTGCCGCGTTTATGCCAACTTGCAAATTAGATGGAATTGGTTTTACTTCTTCTTTTGGTAAAGATTTTCCACCATCAACATTTGCAATTGTTTGATTGGGAAATTCTTGCGTAGCACGTTTAATTATTTCATCAGCCGTTACGGTATCAGGTGCATTTTGATAAACATGATTTGTTCCATCTCCAAAAGTAATTGTAATATTTTTTGACATTACCAATTACTCCTTCCTGGAGTGACTGTAGTATTCAATTTAATAATTGGGCTATATGGAAATTTAACACCTCTTTGAACGGCTCCTTGTACTTCATCATTATGCAATGATATTTTTTGCCTCATTGAATCTGCGTATGCGTCAAGAATTTTAGGCAAAGCGTTAGGATCGGTTCCAAGATTACCAAGAGATTCTTGCATAATAGCTTGTTGACTTTGGCTAGGTGAAGCATCCATTTTCTTTAAATTATCCATAATATTAAAGAAAATTCTAGTTCTCAAAGTTTCTGCGTCCGTTACTCCGGTTGTTGCTATATTTGTTCCTAATCTGTTGTTTAACAATTTAGCGGCGTTTAACAATGGTTCGCCTCCAGGCCCCATAAATTGTTTAGCATTAGGAATAAGTTTTTTAGCTTCTTCAATATTTGCAAGTAAAGTTGGAGCTTGTTTTAACTGGTCATACGTTGCTCTTGTACTTTTCATAAAATCTTTTTGCGCTTCTTCACTTGCAGGAAGGTAAGCGGCAACATTAGTTATATTTTTGTTTGGTTCTGGATGCGAAACTAATTTTGCAATTTGAGCATTAAATATTGCTTTACCTTGTGGGCTATTTGGATCAATACCAGCACCTGAAATAGCAGAATTTAACGCCCTTGTTTGTTCTGGAAGCTCTGGAGGTTTTTCGTAGGGCTTATTTCCTTCTCCCATTGGTCTTATTATTTCACGACCAGAAGAATCTCTAATTATTTTCACAAATGAACCATCTTTTAATTGTTGTATTTCTGCATGACCAGTTCCGAATGTTGGTTTATTTACTTCTGAAAAATCTTTTGCTAGTTGTTCTGTATAAGATTTGCCAGTTGGATCAGAAGCTAACCATACGTTCATTGGTTGACCGCCTGCTGGCCCGCCAAACAATGACGTTGCCTTAGCTAAATTTGCAGGCGTAGTAGTTGAAGCAACAGGACTTGTCGCAGCAGAAGCCATTCCTTGCATTGGTGCAGCAGGTTGATTTGCGGTAGGTGCAACGCCTAATCCACCGGCTGTTTTAAACGCGTTTATTTGTGCTTCGCGTTGTAGTTGTTGCATACCCATTGGAGCAAGGGCTGGATGCTTAAAGTATTCCATTGCGCCAGCTTGAGGATTGGGAGCAACAGCAGGCGTAGCAGCCACAACAGGCATTGGATAGCCTTCATCATCAACCCGCGTAACTGGTTGTTGTTCTGCAACAGCAGGTTTACCTGCCGTTAATTCCGCAGATCGTCCGAGCGTTGATATAAGGTCGGATTGATATTTATCACCCAACGCCTTTTCTTCCTCCAGCCCCTTTTTCTGCATCATCATGCCGGTAAAACCTTGCAGCATTTTAGCAAGCCCTGCCGTAACCGGAGTGCGAGCCTCTATGCCGTTATAACTAAACCGTTCGTTAGGCTGCATAGATTGCGCTTGGAGCATTTCAGCCATCTTCTGCTGTTGCTGAATACGCCGCTGCTCCGTCTGGTACGGACTCGGGACGTTAAAATCAACCGTAGTATTTGCCATGATTTATCCCGGAGAGTAACCGCTGTTTAAGTAATCCGCATTGCCAACGGGGGAGGTTTGCCCTTCAAATACCGGCGCTTGCGAAAACGGGTTTTTCTTTTTCATCATATTAACCATGTCCATTAACCCCATACCGCTTGCAGGAGTTCCTGGCATCTTAAAAGTATCTTGCGGCATTTGTTCAGGATTTTGCAGCAGAGCAGCCAATGCCATGCGCTTTTCGTCAGGGTTAAAGTTGTGGTATTGGTTCATGCGAAACCAAACATTTTAGGATTATAAGCAGCAGCCCCAAAACCAGCTCCGGCAAGACCATACAACCCCGCATTTTGTGCGTTTGCGTTAGCAGATTGAATACCGTAGTTTTGCATTGCGTTTTGCCCTTGCGCCATAGCGCCTTGCATAACGGGAGCCGGTGCGACTGATTGCCCTTGATAACCTTGAAACTGCGGCATCTGAATCTGACTGCCAGACATCAGGCCGGTTATTTCGTTCAAAGGTTGTTGGCGCAAAGCAAGTTGCCGTTGCAGTTCGGCTTGTTGCGCTGCGTTCTGCGCCCCCATTTGCTGCGTTGCTTGTCCAAAACCTTGCGCTTGTGCGCCTATGTCAAGATTAAGACCCTGCAAAGCGGCTTGTGAAAGCATATCGTTTTTCTGCTGGTTCACGTCCAGCATTGCATTCTGGTACGCTTCGCCTCCAGGCACTAAACCCTGATTTGCAAGCCTAGTCCTCGTCTGCGCGTCCATCCGTTGTATCTGCGGCTCCAATCGCGCCATAATCGCAGCTTGTCCCGTAGTGCCAGCATTGACCGGCATCCGCGCAACATTGGACAAATCCATCTGCGTTTGCAGAGGCCCGCCAGTAGGAGCAAAAGCAGTACCGAGAACACCGCTTGCAGTAGCCGCGCCACGCTCGCCAAGGTTAGCCAATGCCCCTTGAACGCGTTGCTGCGCTTCTAGTGTTGATTGCGCGGTAGGGGTAAGGTTCTGGGTTACGGTAGGCTGGTCGCCGTTCCAACTCACCGTTTGACCGCCAAGAGGCCCAACGATATTGGGGTTATTCATGCGACCGGCAACGCGAGCAGCTTCTACGTTAGCTGCGCCTTGTGCTACCGCTGCACCAGCATAATCAGGTGCTGGTGGTGGCGAGGGTGCGTCTTTACCCATTGCTATCTCCTAAGTCGTGAAGCATATCGTTCTCCGATATACCGGCAGTTTTTATGTGCCAGCGTCAAAAATACAATGTCACCATCCGGGCGACCGTCTTTAATTCTAGCTTCCTCTGCAAAGCCCATTTTCTTCACCAATCGAAGGCTTTCTTCATTCTCGCTTCCCACCGGCACTATAATCTTTTCAACTTGACAAGTATTAAACGGGTAATCAAATATCGCCGCCAAATACTCAGGGGTTAAACGCCCCTCTATCGCTATGTGACACCAAATGCTTTTATGGTTCCAGTTCTCATAAATGACACCAGCAACCAGCTCTCCATCCCGTTCTAATCCTATCGCTTCTGAGCGTCCTTCAAAGTAACCGCCCCTAATCCTTTTTGCTACCCATTGGCCCACTTCGGAGCCTTTGGCTATATTCCAGCCCATCCGGTCTGATACACAACGTCAGTTGCCGCCCACTCCAATTGGATACCTGAACTGCTGCTTTTAAGTTGTATGCCGCCGCAGTAGCCTAATCCTGTTATGCCCTGCCAGTTGTTTGTGATCTGTAGCCCCGCACCCCACAAAGCAGTATCCCAAACGCCTGTATCCCATAGACCAACAGTCGTAGGACTAAATGACAAACTGGCAGTCTGATCTGCCACGTTAAAGTCTACGTTCATGCCAACAAATACAGCAGGAGCGCCGTCAGTAAAGATGCTTGGTCGTGCGCGGGTAAAGTATTTCTTAACGCCGCGGCTCTCGTAGTAATTAAAGGCTTGCAATACGTTTGTTTGGATGTTGCTTGTGCCATCTACATAGGTAGAATCCCACGCCTTACAAACAACGCCATTGCCGCCAAAATAGGGATTGTCGTTGAAAGTTTCCCAACAATTAGCATTCCAGCCTGTAAAGTTGCACCAGCTTTTAGTAATGTTGTTCATCACCCATTGTTCTTGCTGGCCTTCCGCAACGGGTACGTTTATCCACAAGGCGTTATTTTTGGACGAATAGAGTAATTCCCACCCAAAATTAGAACCGTAATTGGTTGTTGCGGCTGTAATCGCGCCCTGTATCTTATTACTCAAAGCTACGCGAGGATCAAGCCTGGAGCTTTGCAAAGCCGAAGCTAAAGGCAAAAGACCGTCTAAAGTAATTATTAGCAGGTCACCGGAATACTTCAACATACAGCGGTTGCCAACTGGAGCGCCTAGCTTCCACACGCCAGCCAGCGCCCAGGTTGCATCGCTTGAAGGGTCTGTGCCGCGCCAAACTATGACCTCGCCGTTAGAGGTAACAAACACTAGGTTGTCATCAGCGCCATAACCCGCATCTAGCGTCCAAGTATCGAGATCAACCAAAGAGCCGCCGTACTTAGCTATCTGACTCATATCTAAGACCTGCGCCGCGCCGCCAACCGCACCTGTCGGCAGATACCACGCCTTTAGCGTGTCTTTCTGGATAAACCACACACGGTTTTTAAACAGCGAGATATTGCTTAAAGTCGTTGTCGTAACGCCGGTGATAGCTATGGTTGAAATGCCTGTGATACTTGCCCATGTTGAATTGTTGTAAAGCAACGGAGCATCTACCCCATTAACGCAGTACAGATAGCTTCCAGCGGCGGTGGTGACGTTTATATGCTCCCACTTGGCGTTAGATAGCCCCGTCTTAACAGCGGCTCCTACAGCGCCCTGTGTCGTTACGTCATATATAGAACCGCCAGCCCAAGCAAACAACTTTTCAACCGTTCCTGTTGAGTAATTGACCAGCGTCTGCACTTGCCCGGATATACCCGTAACCCAATTAACAAACCCGCCGCGCAATACAATATTGCTTACAGACGGGAAGAAATTAGTTAGCTGAACCGCATCCATCGGCTCCATGTTGGCAATGGAATCGCGTGCATTCCAACCGCCAACGGGAGAAGGAATAGAGGCAACCCTTGCTGCTGTACGCTGGACGAGAGGACGCGCCACTAGTTTGCCCCGTAACCAGAATCAGGAATGTTATCGTACCCAATTAGCACAGTTCCCGGACGCGGTGCAAAACTCAAGTTTGCCGAGGACATATCAAGCGCCATAGCTGCTTCCAACTCGCTAGAATAGTTCCGGTACATTGCGGTCGTATCAAAACCTTTGCCCTCAAAGTATTTTAGCTTTGTGAACAGCACCATTAGGCGCGAAGGGTAAATGCAGGTGTCGGTATCTGCCGTAAAGCTAGTCTTTACAGTACCTGTGGAGCTTGCCGCCCATCCATTAGAACGGTACTCGTAGCCTAGAAGTTCAGCGTTAGAAAAGCCAGGCCATATCTGGAAATACGAACCAAGCAAACGCCAGCGGACGCGAGGGCCGGTAGAGATATAACCCGACAATAGCCATTCCCATTGCTGCGCGTCCTCTGGCCCTAGCATTTCCCAATGCTTGCTCTTGTCCCACATAGTACGAGGCACAAGGCTTTCGTAATCGCTAGGTAGGTCGTACTTCATTTTTTGAAAGTAAGCCGCAGCAGCAGTACCAGCCGCCGCGAAGTCTTGATTTACCGTAACTTGGGTGGAGGAATCAACCGAGCTTATAAACGTGTTTTGGTTGATGCCTGTGCCGGTCACCATGTACGTTGTATCAAGTCCAGCGGTCGTAGGTATGCCGGTAATCGTCCTTGCCGCCGTTGTCCATGTCCCAGTTGTTGTCAGGAACTCGGTGCTAAACAACTTCTGTTTAGTCATCTCGCGCCAGTCAAACTTACGCAGCAGCTCGTAACCGCAGGCATTCATCAAAGCAAGAATTTGAATCACGTCCTGATTCGTGTTGCCTACTACCGAAGTAGGAGTAGAAACTCCCAACTCGTTTGTTACTTGCTGCACCAACTGGAGCATGGTACTCGACATAATTACGCCTCTTTTTTAGGTCTGCCTGCCTTACGTTTTTCGCTCAACAGTTCTGCCATTTGTGCCTTCAATTCGTCCAACTCGTTTCTAGTCTTTGCCAGTTCCGTAGAGCTTTCCGTTTGATTCTTACTAAGCAGGTAAGCCCTTGCTCTATCCCGCAAGCCCGTCCCGCCCATTCCAACCCTTTGCAATTGCCCGTCAGATGCGGTAGCAACCTGCTCTACGGTCTGAAACTTAAGAATCTGCAATTCAGCCATTTGGTAATCGGTGAACTCCTCCGGCTGGTCTTTATTCCAGTCTGGAAGGCTTGTACCTATCACTAGACCAGTATCAGATTTCATCTGGAAGTGCAGCCATTGACGCGGAAACCTAGCCTTATGATCTTCACGTACAGGTTGATCTATCACATTGGTTTTATCGCCAGGAACAATGATTCGCACAAAAGGCCGGTCTTTGTACGGTTCTTTTTCATAGTTATAAAACTCAACGTGCAAGTGCTGATCTCCATTACCAACGTCGCTGTCTAGCATTTTCTTCTCCTGTGGGGATTAGGTTCGTGTACCGCTTAAGCTGTACCACTTTGTTGCAGATACCGCAAAAAATATGCTGCTGTAATTACTTGCAATTGAGGCCGACGTGGTTTGATTGATCGTCGATCCTGTGTCATACGGATAAACCTTGATCGTGTTAGCGCCGGAATTGGCAATAAATATTGTTTCTCCCATTTGTGTAGGAGGAAGCAATACGCCAGTCCCAGAAGCGGCGGTGTCAACAGAGTTATAAATCCGCGTCAATTGCAACGCATCAGCCCTTGTCGAACCCACCGCAGTCAACCCGTCAACACCATCGCCGCAAATAGCAACAGTCATCAGGGGAGTTGCCCCTGCGCCCATTACCCTTGACGGAATAGTCATTACGCAGTCAGAACAGATGCCCAAGTTGTTGCGCTAGTGGCAAACAAAATGACTGTTTTTGCCGTTGCTACAGTCAATGTTGACGCACCCGCGTTGATCGTTGAACCAGATTTTGGATAAATGGTAACGGTCTGACCGGAATCGTTACGGATGCCAATCATTGCGCCCACTTCGGTCGGAGGCAAAATAACGCCGGTGGATGCCGAGCTGGTGGTAATCGTGTTCCAAACCGCCGACAGTTGCAACGCATCGGCAATAGTAGAACCAACGGCAACAAGCGCGGTTGCGCCATCGCCACAAATGCTTGTAGTCGAAAGCGGGGAGTTACCAGAAGCCAAAACTCGTGAAGGAATAGCCATTTTTTAAATCCTTTGTGTTAATGGAAAAGTCATGGCTTTCGCCATTGCGTGTAACAAGCCGGGGCCACAAACTTCTATTACTACATCTTCCTCCACGAATTCTCGCGCAAGGTTTTGGAAGTCTTTTACTTGCTGGCACATCCACGGAGCCGCTTGGAACTTTTGCTCGTGAATTGTAGCCGTTATTATATTCTCACCATCGTTACTTTCTTGCTTGTAAACGTGGTGTTTATCGTCGGAGTAACTACTGTCCATGCCAAACAGGTAAATTCTGCGATAACCCTTTAGCTTGGCAAGAATCATTGCCAACATACCGACCGTAGTAAAACCGCCCATAAGATGCACAGGACGGTCTTTTTCGCTCTCTAGGTACTCGTAGACACCTTCAGTCTGAACGTGGACTAGATCGACGTTAAAGCCTTCTAGCGCATCAAATATGCAAGGGTCGCATTGCGAGGCGATGTAGAACTGGGTTTCCTTACGCGGATGCTGCAAAAACCTGACGTTTTCAGGTCTGGCATCCAACATTACATGACCGTCTGGGACTATGCCGCGCTCTATCAACCAGTCATAAGTGCCGTTCATTGACCAGACTTTAGCGCCATTCTGATACCGCGCTTTTAGCTGCGGAAAGGACTCATCAAGACTAGGCGCACCGCCAACAATACAAATACTTTCTTCGTTTGACTCCGTATCAAAATCAAACCAAGAAAGCTGCCTTTTGCAAGACAGCTCCACATTCCCAAGCATTACGCCTGGGGATGTGTTTCCTACAACATCTAATACTGCTTCGACCATTAGGTGATCTGGCCTTGCAGGTGCGGACGGTTAATCGTTACCGTAACCGTCGAAACGGTCGAGGCAATCGTAGCCAAGTTAGCCGAGCGAGCGCCAAGAATCTGGAGACCCGCAGAAGCAAGAACTTTGACCCGACCAGCAGTACCGGACAAAAACAAGGTAACTTGCGGCGTAACGGCAACTGCCGTTTTCTTGATCACCGCATTGCCGTCGATTTGATACCAGCCGAACGTGCCAGCCAGATTAGCCGACATAGCGACTGCTACGGGGCAAGCCTGATTACCAGTATTCGGGACAAGTACCGTTTGGTAGGTCGTTGAGTTATAAGAAACCAACGAACCGACCACCGTCGAAGCAACGCCAACCAGCAGGATAAACTCACCCTCGCCATAGGTCGGATCGTCAGCACGCACGATCTTACCGAGGACGTTTGGAGGCGTAGGAATGACTGAAGTCGTACCAGTCGAAACGCCACTAGGTGAAGTTACCCCGGTGTCAATGGTTGCGATCTGAAGCAGACCGGCTTGATTTTCTACAATAGTGTAAGCCATGTTTTTTCTCCTTTAGGCGATCAACACGCCGCAGAATTGCGGCCCGCTGCTCGTCAAATTACCGGCCCACCCAATAAGCTTAACAACCATTCTATTACTTTCAGCCTTGCGGCTTACTGACCATTTCTGGCGGGGAAACTTCTTCGAATCTCCCTCACTCGCTTCTTTTGTTATACGAGTGTTTAGACTATCGCATCCGTTATTCACGGTTTTCTCACTTAGTCGTTCACGCTGCACGCTTACGCTGCTTGCGCCCTGTTGCCCACTTCTGGGTTTCCAAGTCAATAAGAGAAAATTTATAGACGCCATTTGCAAGCTTAATGCAAAGTAGGTTTAGCGTCTTGGTTGACAGCCTGACGCTCGCCGCCAATCGGAACAAAGTTACGGTCTGCGTGCGGCCTGAACATCATGTACTTGGTGTTCAGAAACCACATATGGCTAGCAGTAGCCGCCGAACCGATACCACCGTCCAGCACCACGTCAGAAGCCATACCCGCGCCATAGTATTTCAGCGAGGCAAAACCAGCACCGGCAGTTGAATTGCCGCTGTCAGAAATGCGTTGAATTGACTGCAAGGACTGAAGGTACAGACGATAGAAAATATTGTCTGCAACGATCAGATCAGGCTTATCGGTTCCGCGAATCAACTGAACAGCAAGCGAATCCATGTATTGCTGGATGTTGGAAGCAGTAACAGCAGCACCACCGTTCGTCACGCCCGAATAAGCTACGGACTGCCAGAACGTATAGGTCGCGCGGTTAATACCACCATAGGTTCCAGAGGTAGGCGCATCAGGAACGGCAGCGCCGAGGCCCGTGATGTTCTTTCCGCTGTTGCCGGTTCCGTCCAGATAAATATCCGATCCAATACGGTTAGCTAGTTGCGCTTCAGCCACATTCATACGACCGTCCAGCAGGTCAATAATGGCCTCTTTGCCGCTGTTCTGGATCATTTCCAGACCGCTAATCGAAACAGCCGAAGCGTACTGGGTGATACCAAACTGCGCCGCCGAGATGGGGCTGTTTTGCGACACGTTCAAAACTTCATAGCCACTATAGCTGTTAGTGTTATTGGTCGTGCTGTCATTGTACATAATCTCTTGCAGGATTACGTTACCGCCGGAGAACGTCTTGACGTTTCCACGTTCCTTTAGGCGGCGCAAGAGCGCGTTGTTATTTGTCCTATCGTTATGTTTCGGCTCTTTATCCGAAACCTGCACATTCCTTTTATGTGCAGAGCAGACTATCTCATCGCAAGTTTTTCGCTTGCTTGGTGGCACTAATCTTTGCGCCATGACCTTTCGGCTTTCCAAGCTGCGCCAATCTACGTTTCAAGTTGCTTTCAGGTGATTGCGTAAAAGTTCCCGCCCTCGCCTTTGTCGCTAATCGTCCTCTGGCAATAGCATAAGGCGTTGGTTGAAACGAAACTTCATTTTCGTTTAGCAACAAGCCTTGCGCCCTGTAATGCTTCATCCAAGACAACTCGCGCTCACGCTTCTCAATCACCGAAACTTCTGCTGGCATCGTTTCAAGCACCCGCATCTGAAACTGTCCAGCGTGATCGTTCCACGCTTCTTGCAACTTTGTAGAGCTATGCTTTCCCGTTTTCAGCAAACTTCTATGCTCTCGCATTCGCTTGCCAGGCTTACCTGCTGTGCAACCTATGTAAGCCGCGCCGGTACTTGCATCTTCTAATCCGTATATTGTCACCATTTGGGATACCCCTCTGTGGTTGATACTTACGCTTCGCGCTCGTGGGACTCAGCTTCCGCTTTGTCCTAGTCGTTACACCTTCAGCAACCTTTTAACTTTGCCGCTTGGCTCGGTGTTGGCATCGCAGCTTTTCACCGAATTCACGAAGTTTTTTAACGTCTAATTTAAACGTTGTCTGCCAGCTCACCGGAGCGACTTTGAATGTTGGTCGCAATGATGTCACTAACAGAACTATTGGCAAATGCCATGATTTAGCTCCTTAAAAGTGAATTAAAGCCGGTCACTCATGCTCTCAAACTGCTCAGCAAGTAATGCCCGACGATCTTGCGCTTTGGATTGGGTCGCTGCTCCGGGTGTGGAACCTCGCACACTCACCGCTGCCGCCTTTGCAGCTTTCGCTGCCCTATCGGCTACAGTTCTTTTCGCCGCGTCTGCCGTAGCTTGTTGGCTTTGGTGGACGGTTTCAAAAAGACCTGCATCAAGGCGTATAGCTTTCTCATAAGCATCTTGCAAATCGGTCGCCACGCCACTCTGTAGGAGTTGGATCATGACAGGCCGCGCTTCTTCAAAATGCTCTGCTTTTTGGGAGAATTGATTTATTTCTCCCAATAAAACCTGATTCTGTTGTTGTTCCTGCTGCTGCTTCCAGTTTTGTACCTCGCCACGAACCGAATTAAGCTCGTTTTGAAGTGCATAAAACTGCGGATCAACAGGGGCTTGTTGTTGCAAGCCGCCTACATCGTTTAAATTTATACCATAACTCTGAGCGAGTCTAGCGAAATATTGCTGCTTTTCATGGGGTTGGCTAGTCCGTAGGATATGGTCAGCCTCCATCAGAGCCTTGACCGCTTTTGGCGCATCAATCCCCAGGCCGGTGATCGTCTGCATATACGGCGCGATGACCTCTTGCATCTGGTCGGCGTACTGCGCTTTAGACTTTAGCGGCTCAATGCCTGCTTTCATCTGTTCTTCGCGCTGGAAAGCGTATTCTTTGAGCCTATCGTCAGCACCCTGCCAGACTTCGTGATAATCCTTTTTCCAGCTTGCGGGGGGACGCTTCCAGACTGGTTCTTCAACCGCTTCTATTTCTGCTGGAACCGCTTCAGGAGCGGGTTTCGCATACTTACCCGTATCGTCGCGTGCGCGTGCGGGTTCAGGAGCCGCATCTACTTCGTCAAACTGTTGTGCAAGCAAATCACGCCTTGCATCTGCATTCTCTACCGGAACAATCTCATTTAGGTCTGCCATTTTCTTACTCCCTGTGGGGGTTAGTGAAACGAATATCGTCGCGCAACTTGTTAAGTATTTTGTTTGCTTGCGAATGCGTCATGTTTGACAACTGAGCTTTTAATACTTCTTTGCGAGTGTCTTTGACGGGTATAGGCTTGCTCTCCATACGTTCATTCCCAACCTCAAAGCAGTTATGCTCCCGCAGGTGTTCACGGTGCTTGCTGCGGCTGGTAATCATGCTGCCATCAACCATAGACTGATACGGCTGGATGTCAGGCATAACATAGTGGTGATCTGGCGTGTAATCACCCTTTTCTATCGCAACGCCATCAACGTAAATCCAGCTTTTTCTCATAGCAGGGCCAATACATCCTCGTCATCAAGTTCAATGTGCAATTCCCATATCCGTTGCACTCTGTCCAAATCCTCTAGCATCCGGTCGTAATCTATTGCTGGCAAAGTAGCTGCTCTGGTTTCCATAAACGGCGCGGCTATTTCCTCCGCAACGTCTGGCCTACCCTCTACAATCTTTTCAAACGCATAAACAATCTCGGCCTTACGCCGTGCTTTATCTGCAATTTCCTTTGCAAATTTCTTTTTAAGGTAATCGCCGTCATGGGTGTCAACCTCAACAAGGGGCGTTACATAGTCCCAGGTTGCATCATTCCAAGTGCCGGTGTCCCAACCTCCATTCATTGCACAACTTCAACGCCAATAGCTTTACCGTCAGGGCCGCGAATAATCCGCTTTTTAGCGGTTGCAGCCGACATAACATTGTCCATTTTCTCCATTGTTGCGTTTTGCATATCGTTCATGTTTTGGTGCATTGCTGCTATAGTTTGCAAAGCGTTTTGGACATTATCGCCAAGCTCCGAGGCTATACGGTCACTTGCTGCTGTAGCTGCCTCAACCAAAGGCACATCCACGCCCGGATTTGCACCGATCCGCGCAACCAATACCTTAGTCGCAGCCTCCAGCTCTGCTTTCCAACGGTTAAACTCGTCCTCTGCCGCTGCGGTCTGCGCCTTCATCGCCATTTCGTGCTGCATTTTCTGATCTTCGATTTGAGCTTGCATTTGCGCCAGTTGCATCTCGGCTTGAATCTTGGACTGGTGCATTTGCCCATCGAGCTGCGCCTTCATCTGCGCGGCTTGAGCGTCTGCCTGCATCCGCATCTGGTCGGATTGCGCCGTGGCTTGCATTTTGGCCTGCTCTAGCTGTTGTTGAGCCTGGAGCTTCATCATTTCGGGGTCGGGGCGCTGTTGCGGGTTCTGCTGGCTTGCAGCGGCTTTTTGCTTAATCTGCTCCAGCGCCACGTCTAGCGTGCCTTCTATTGCTTTGGCTTGCTTGAACCCGCCAACGCCAAACTTCATTAACTCCACAAGCATGGGCACAAGCTCTGGCGATTGCTGGCCTACAGGTAAAGCCTCCCGCATGAAAGAACCAAACGCGGTCAGAAACTCCACGCGATCTTTCTTGTTTTGCTGCTGGTCAAGTTGAACAAGCGAATCCGCATCCACCTCAATCCTAAAGTTTCGCAACGGACTATCTTGCAGCAGCATCAAGGCTTGCGGCACTAGAGCTTGATCTGCCTCACTCATCTGCTCAGCCGCGGCGTATTGAAGGATGGTTTTGGGTTGAAACTTAGAGCAAATTACCTGCGCTTTTAGCCTGATAAGCTCGGAAGCAAATAGAGCTACTTCCTCCTGCATACTACGGAGCCTTAGACCGGCATACTGGCCTTTGATCTGCTGCGCGGTAGCGGTTTCGGAAGCGGCAGTCTGGCCTCGAATAATGTCCGATATGCCGGTAATCTCGTAAATCTGCCCTTTAATATCTTCTCGCGCTCGATAGCATTGGAGCAAGGCGTTTGACAGCACATCAAGCGGCAATAGGTCAATGCTGCCCTTCAGACCGCCCTTCTCCGAAAATGCCATCCACTTATCAACAGGGATCAGCGCGTTGTTCTCGCCCTCTGTCAAAAGCCGTTGCAAGCTAGGCTGGCTGGCGTCATACACACCCCGAACCCGGAGAGCCTTTACCAGCCCGTCAATGCGGTCGGAAAGGATGTCTAATTCATTTGCTTGGTCTTGGTACAGGATGAAGTCAGGAACCGGAACTAAGGTGTCCGAGGTCATCGTTGCGTACAAAGGTGTGGCGCAAGGGAAGAAACCTTCTAACTCTAGCGGATCGTCGCGCTCATCAATTAAGGTAGGATTGTTCTTGGACAGCCAGTAGACCTTGCCGGTTTCCTTGTCCCAAAGCTCACATATCTTGGCGCGGGTGCGCTCTTTTGTAGACTGCCCGTAATTGGTAAGCGTTTCTGGGCCAGAATCCAGCGCAATAGTCTTAGCGGTTTTCTCGCCAAATCGCTCAATTAGAGCTTCGCGGCTCATGTACACCCAACGCCAGACGCACGTTACTTCTTCCCAAGTGCGAGCGACAGAATGCCCAAAATCCTTCCAATGAACGTAGTCGGTAGGGGCGCATTCGTACTCAATTTCTTCTTGAGGTTCGGTTTCGCTCGCGGTGTAATCCTCTCCTTCAGGGGCAGGCGCACCCTCTGGGGTTTGACCTTCGGCTCGCTCATTTTCAACGTCCTCCGTAACCTGCAAACCATCCTCAGGAATGTCCTGCTGCCGAACGTGCGGTTCGTACCGTACCCAAGCAACGCCACGACCACCGAGGAACCTATCCTCGACCGCGTGTTTCATCGTTGCCCGAAAGTCAGGGTAATGCTCAATCTCAAAGTCTAAGGCGCGTTCAATAAGCTGCCCTGCCACCCGTCCTACTTGGTCATTGTCGCCAAACCGCCGTTCAGCCACCGCTTTAGGGAGCTTGGCATAAACCGCGGGGATAAGCGTCTGGACGTTAGACCAAAGGATATTAAACTTCGCGGTTTCGTTCGTGTGCTGGCTGCGGTTATCGTCGCGGTAACGCTTAACAATCTTAGTTGTACGCGCTTCCCACTTCTTAAACTCGTTGTCATAGCTTGAAATGACGTTAAGCCATTTCTGTACACCGGTGCTGGTCGGTTCCATTACTTTTCCTGTGCGAGTAGGTCAGGCGCGGCAACGCCGAGGGCTGCTGCTAATGCGGCATTTCTGCGAAACGGATCAAAGACGGCAAATTTAGAACGAACTTGCTCTGGGTTAAACATAACTCCAACATCTATCAACTTTGATGCCCCTGCACCGGGATCAAAAGTGTTTTTTAAAATCAATGCATCGTTTTTGTTTGCTAATGCTTTATCTACCAAGTCTGAGTAAGTTTGTTCTCTGTATGCGTTGCCGCCAAAATCATGCACTAATGGATTTTTGTATGACAAAGCAACAGGCATTACATTGCCGCCTTCTTGAGTGTGTTCGGCTAACCGTCTTTCATTTAAAACAGATTGATATTTGTCTATTTGTTGCAATGCAGGTTTAGCGGATTTTTTACCAACCATGCTTGTTAATTGGTTTTTTGCATTGTTAAATTGTGCATCGTTATAAAAATTGTACCAACCACTAGGAAACAATTGTTTGTATTTTTCATCTAGCAATACCGATTCTGCTTGCGGTAAAGTTTTGTTAAATACAGTCTTTTGTATTGAATCAAGCATTGCATCCCTTGCGTCACCATGTTTAGCGGTTAAGGATTGCAAATAATTCATTCGGTTAATTTCTGCATCTTCAGCAATTTGTGATTGTTTTTCGTATTCGTTCCAATCTTTTCTTTTTTCTGCTGACTTTGCTTTGCGCGTTGCTTCTCTGTATTCCCGTGATCCACCAATCTGAGCATAACCTGATGCGGTTTCTGCACCATGTCCTTGCATAGATACTGCGTTCAGTTTGGCAATTTCTTCATCAGATATGCCTAATTTTTTGAGCATATCAATAAATGATTCATCTGTTGTCCTTTGCATCATTGCCGCTGGTGGATTTTGCGGATCGCGTGCAAAAAAGAATCCTTTTTTAGCACTAGCCGCACCTGTAGCTTCTCCAAGCAAATCAGGTCTGAAGTTTGTAATATCTCCGGTAGAACCGTGATACCAACCATGCTCAAACCCTTGCTGCAATGATCTTTCTAATGGATTAACAGATTGCTCCTTTTCTACCGCACGTTGCGCAGCTAAACGCAATGCTTCTTCTTGTGGAGCAACATTTAACGTCATGCCTGTTCTGCCCATGTAATTCTCAAGCCCACGCGCTAATTCTGGCCCTGCATACCGTCCAGCAGCCATTACCGCGCCCTTAGCCAACGGTGCAAACGGCAAAGCGCCAGCCAATATATCAGCGCCAATCAGGAAGTTTTCTGTTTCCCTAGACCTGCGCTCATAATCCCTTGAACGCGGATCCATTACCGAAGTAGGGGGAGCCATGTTTGCCCTGCCCTTTCTACCCTGTTCGGCAATGTTTTGGTTCATGGTTACCGGCCCTTCCATGTCCTGCTGGTAACGTAAAGCAGCGGCAAGTCGGTTAGCGTCAGCCATTATTTATTCCGCGCCGAAATAGCACGCGCCTTTGCCTGTGCGTCCTCTTTGCTACTAGCACCCCATGCCTTTAGAGCAAGCGCCAGACGGGTAGGATCGCCATTAGGTTTCTGCATTGGCCCCGGCATATTGCCCATCCTCGCAAGAAATGATGCTCTGCGCGGGTTATCGCCCGCTTTTACCGGTGCTTTAAGCGTCCCGCCGGTTTCAGCCTTATAACTAGCGCGACCAGCCGCATTTAGCCCTCCCGCAGGGTTCTTACCTTCTTTTCGTGTCCAGGCTGCGCTCATCGTGTGAATATAACGTCCCTGTTAACTCGGTCAGCTATCTTGTAACCCATAAACTTTAACCAAGTGATTGTGTTCTCATCGGTATACCCATATCGCTCGCCCAAACCTTTAAGCTCTAGCGTAATAACAGGCCAGCCTGCCTCAATCGTGGCAATTGCGCCTAGCAACGCCTCATGCTCCGACCCTTCGACATCGAGCTGGAGGAAGTCGCAATCAACCACGCCCAGGCTATCAATCGGGATAATCGCAAACTCGTTACCCTGCTTGATTTGATGAGCGCCGATGTTGTCAGGATAAACCCTATCTATAGCCGCCCTGCCATGTACCCGTCCAAAGGCTGCGCGTCTGCTTACAATATTCCTTGCGTTGCAGGTGTTAGCTTCCAACGCCTCGTAGTTATCCACATCCGGCTCGACCGTATAGACAGTTTTGAACTTCTGCGACAACGCCAGCGGATAAACGCCTACGTTCCCGCCAGCCTGTATAACTGTGCGGAAGTCCTTGCACAAATCCAAACTAAAACCTAGATCACCCACTTCATCAAGCGCCGCAGCTAGGCAATGCTCGTCGGCCTCTGGAACAAAATACCCTTTATACGCACGCATACTGAACCCTTGTCTGCTCCCACGGCCGAGGTTTCCCGTGAAACACAATCACCTTATCCCGCGCTCTTACGCCATGTTCCAGCACGTCAGCCTTGAAGCTGCACACACCGTCCGTAATGTCTTGCCAATAAGTAACGGGTTCGTTCCGGAGTGCGTGTTCAAGGTAGATTTGGTCACCTCCTTCGCAGTACCGTTCGCCAGTCTTAAACTCATCGTATAGGAACTCATGCGGCTTTGACCACCACATCAAGCTGCTTTGCATTGCCAACGGGTTACGCTTGCCTCTGTATATGTCGCGCATAATCACAAAGTCATGCGGTCTTGCTGCTTCTAGCATCTCGCTGCAATCGCCCACCAGAACCGTGTCCAAATCCATGTACAACGCGCTTGGCAGCCTGAACAACTCTAGCTTTGACCACCAGCCCTCCCACCCGTGAATCAGCGGGATAGTGGCGCAATCTAACGTCATATCGGTCAGGCAAACAAAATCCTCGTTCGGCAAGTATTTAGCGCACATTTCTTGCAGCGCATAAACATGAGCCGGTTTGAAGTCACCACCTGACTTTAGGACGCAAGCAATCACTTCTTAGCAGGCTTTGCAGTCTTTGCCGACTCACGGAAGGCTTCAGCAGTTGGTGCGCCGGGGGTTCCAGGCTTACGCATCTTCTCGTTAGAACCTTGTTTTATGCGTTCCTGTTTTGCAAGGATATTTGCATAAAGTCCGGGCTTGTTCATACGCTGAATATGCCAATTGCCATTACTTCAACCCCTGCGCCGGTCGTGATCTTCCACGCACCGTCTTGGCTAACCGCGTTCAGCTCGACGTTGTAGACGTTCACGCCCGTACCTGCAAGCGCAGGGAGGATGGTATGCGTCAGAATGCCCGTTCCCGACCCGTCCACAATGACCACGTTGCCAGTAGCAGAGGTGCTGACAGTACAAACGATGCGATGCAGATAGTCGCCTTTTGCGCCTGCCGTACCTAAAACCTGTGCGGTTGCGCTCGCTGCGACGTGCTCATAAGAATACCTATACGGATAACTAACGCCACTCATAATCGTTTCCTTTTGTTAAATTGTTGATGCGTTGCCCACATATCGTCCAAAGTGACCTCGTTGCCGGGGCCAACTATAAGAGGCTTTACCCTATCCGGTGGCTTAACTGCTGGTTCCTGCCGCCAGACTATAGCTAGCATCCGCATGGCATCGGCTGGATGGCTGCACCAGTCGTGGCGAGGCGTCTGCCTGAAAGCCTTTTTGTCTTCGTCATACTCCCGTTGATACTGGCGTAACGCTTCCATGCCTTCATCGCAGCGCTCAGCGTCAAACCATGTATTAGGCAGCATCTGGCGCACCGCTTGTATGCCGTCCTGCACGCTTAAATCAGGAACAATCGCAAGGTTGTTGATACCCAGATACTCAGCCATTTGCTCAATTATCGACTTGCCTTGCGCCGCTAGAGTCTTGGCGCGAGCGTCATGCGGTAAGTAATGTTTGCCGTAATTGTAAGGTTTGCTTGTAACGGTAGAGCATATCTCGGCTATGTTAGCGCCCGATACCGCGTGGTAATCAATGACGTGTATTTCGCCACGAATGACCTGATAGAACCAGATAGCCGTATCGTCCCTATAACCGAGGTCAAACGCCGTATTTACCTTAACTTCAGGCTGGTAGTCCACGCGGCATATTCTGCCCTGCTCTGCTGCCTCGCGCATCTCAACCCCGTAGAATGCGCCGAGGATGCTGGCCTCAAAACTGCATTCATACTCTTGGTCGTATTGGTCTTTGGAAAGCTGCGCCCTTGCTGCGGATAACTCGCCATCAGGAAGCAATCCAGACTTGCTTGCTGGCAGCTCCAATAAAAACCATTCATCCCTAAGCCTCGCCGCGGTCTGCTTTATGTCCCAAAACTGGTTTTTACCCTTTGGAGTGCCACCAAACACCGCCCACCCCTGCCGGTCTGAAAGTGAAGGACGAATGACGTTACCCCAAACGCTAGGCTTAAAGTCACCGTACTCATCCATAAAGATACCGTCAAAGCCCAAACCACGCATGGCATCTGCGTTATCGGCTCCAAATAGCCTTACCTTTGACCCGTTAATCATATCCACGGTCAACTCTGACTCATTGGTGCTGGCTGCCGCAGTAGCCGAGAAGTGCTTGAGGTAGTCCCACGCCACGGATTTAGCCTGGCTACGAAAGGGAGCTATGTAGGCAAATTGGGGCATGGGACTTTTACTTGTGACCGCTGCCCGGATAAGGTCATTTATTGCCGCCACAGTCTTTCCAGCCCGTCTATGAGCCACAAGGCATGACCACCGCTTGGTACGGTTATGGAACGGCAGGAACGCCGGACGAGGCTTATAGGGTATGACGTGGAGCGTCACTCAAGCCACCGGAAGGTATGGTCTACAGGCCCACCGTCTTTGCCCGTAGTTTCTGACCGCGCTAACTTGGGAATATGGTACTCAATAGCCTTCAGGTACAGATCAGCGGCTTTACCCGGGTCTTCAGCCGCTACCTCGTTAAGCCAGCGGGCAAAGTTACCTGCGTTGTCCTGAGCTATCAGCGCAATTGCATTACGCACGTCCACCGTAGTCTTGTTACCGACTCCGGCTTTGCGCCCGCCTGTTTTAATACCTTTTGCCATCTATTTCCGTCTGAAGTGGACGCTTACTTACATTTGTAAGTGCTTACTTACGTTCCATTTGCTGCATTGCCGCTGCCAACCGTTTACCTTTGTCAGCTTGGTTGAAGTCTTTAGCCACGCTTACAGGAACGCCAACCTTTTTTGCAAACTTGGGGTCATGTGCGGCTGCTGCCATCAATCTAGCTTGTGCGGGTGAAGTGGAAGGCATTATTTAAGATTCTTCAATCTTAACAAAAGCGCATTGTTTGCTTCTATTTGCGCTATCAATTGAGGTGTTCTAGCGCGCATTGTGTTTCTAATTATTTCTTGTAAAGTTAAGTTAATTTCACCGGAAATGTTTGGCGCAATTGATTCCAAAGCATTTGATATTGCTTTCCACGGCAACGCTGAAGTTACTGGCGCGGCAATTAGGAAAGCTAAAAACCCTCTGCGGTTTGTCATTTAAGATTCTTTAACTTGTAACAGGTTGAATCAAGCAATTCTGCTATCTCGTCAATGATGTTTTGCAGCTGAGTGTCTTCTGGCAACACCTTACGAATCTTATCTACAAAGTCTTTGAGCTGCTCAATGTACTCCACCGGCTTCTTAGCTATGTGGTAATCAGAAGGATAGTTAGCGATTACTTCATACCGGCCTTGATAGGCTTCTGCCCACCGATCTGTCAGGTCAATAATGTTTTCGTAATACCGCTGCAACGCCTTATGCTCGGAATAGCTCTTGGTTTGCAGGTGCATAAAATGAGCATTAGTTCCTGAATGGAACATCACGCTTACAAAAGTCGCTGCGTTCTTGCTATCCATAAAAAGCTCCGAGGGCTATAGGCGTACTGGCAGACACCAGCCCCCGGCGCGAACGTGCGCTATGCGACACGACCAGTTCATTCACCGAAGGGGGAGGACGGTGAGTTCGAGAATTATACATTTTTTAAGATTAAACTTCAATTTTTTCAATGTCAATCGGTATTTTTTGCTTCCAAAGTCGCCGATATTCAGCTTCTAGGTTTTGGTAATGCAAAGCCAAAGTACCCGCCGCAATCATTGCAGCTTGAAAATCCTTCTTGTGATCGCAATCCAACATTGCCTTATTCCTGTTGTAAAGCAAACTGGTAATCTCAGCTCTATCGGTCATACCATTCCCCTTAAATGTTTAGATTGTGCCGCCATTGTTTTAACCGTGACGATAACCCCCTCGATATCCCTTACGACTGCCCTGCAACCCAACCAGGAGGCCGCCCACGCCGTTTGTAACGGGTTCTCCTTACCTCTACCTGCCTTGATCTCAACTAGCCAAGTGATACCCCCAAGCGAAACCATGATGTCTGGAACGCCGTTGCCGAGGGCAGCTAGGGATTGGACAGAGCATCCCAACTTGCGGAATGCGTCTACTATTTCCGTTTGATTCGCGTCTACTTTGGCAGCGCGGCGCATAGTTTTTTGACCTCCTCCAGCAAGTAAAGTTCTGTCCCATAGCGTGCCTCAAACCTCCGTTGTGATTGGTCACGGCTAACCACTTCGTCATTCCTGCCAGACCTATGATGTTGTTGGCACAAAGGTAAAACAAACATCTCGCCCCGCCTGCGTCCCCCTGACAACATATGATGGATTTCGGCAGGACTATCTATCTTTAAATCTAGCTTGCAAACAATACATCCCAGATCACGGAGCTTTGCTTGCCACGCCGCTTCTGCTTTGTTCATAAGCCTTTGCCCTCCTTTTAGCGTTTATCTTTGTTTTATGCTTTTGCCGGTAACGCAGGTTTTGTTGCGCCACCAGCTTCTTATTCGCTGCTCGCCACGCTCGCATGGGCCGGTATCCTTATTCCCGCATGATGACTCGCTGCATTAAGCCACTCCAGCCACTCCGAAAACCTTTTCTTTCCATACCGGCTTGTCCTTCTGCCTAGCATCACAACCCCGCCCTCAAGCCCTGGCGCAAGTCTGGGTGCTGTTTCGCCCTCAAAGGTCGCAGTCAGTACGTCTTTCCATTCCTCGTCGTTCAGCCAGCACATAACCCCGTTTATAGGCCATTGTTTTTGTTCAGCCCATGCTCGCAAAATAGGCCATTGCAAAGCGTTTTGCCCTGCGTTTCTACGTTCCTCGCAAACTGGGCAAATCATACGGATTCCAATTCACACAACTTATTGACGTTGCCCCATTGCGTTGCCATTGCGTCTGCGATGCCTTGAAATGTTTTAGACCTTTCCATCCAGCGTGTCGGACTGGGTGGTAGATTGTGGAGCCGCTGTTCGCGTTCTGGCGGTGTTTCTGCGGCAAACATATCTCCATCAATGTGAGTAGGGATAAGGCGCGGCAAACCTTTGAGCCAAAAACAAGTTGCTTTTGTTTCCCCATGTCCAAACATCCACGGTTGCACAACTTGATCCGGCTTGCGGTAACGGCTTGATATAACGCCTATTGGGTTTTCTACTGCAATTTGTTTAACCGGCGCATTCATTAGCGCCATAAAGAATTCAATAGCATCTTCGCGGTGCTGTGCGCGATTTGGAAACCGCTTTGCAAATTCAGGCCGCATCCACTTGTTAGCAGCAACAGTTAAATATGTACAAGGCGGGTGCGCCACCATCAAATCCCACCGCCCGTTATAAGCCACCCGCAACGCGTCATCTTGCAAGTGCTGCCCCCCCCTATCGCTTGGCAGAATGTCGCAACTCCAGGCGTCATGTCCAAGCCGCGCAAAGGCATCGCGCACCGTTCCGCTAAATTCGCAAGCAACAAGTATTTTCATATAAGCATTTCTTGCTGGCCTTGCGGAATTGAATACTTTGCAACCCGTTTGCCAGACGGTACGGTAATCATCTCAACTTTTACCGGATGACCCTGTTTAATCAATTCGCCGCACCTTTGACTTAACGCATAAACCCCGTATTTACCCAAAGCATCAGCCACCGTCAGGCTTTCGCCACGCTTCATTGCCTCCAAAAGTTGCTCGCATTGCGTCATTTTTCTTCCCCCAAAAAGTTAACAACGTCCAAAGCTGTGGATAAATTTAACGACTTCAAAACGCTTGGCAATAACTTTGGTTCTGTTTTTTTAATGCCAACCAGCGTCATTGCTTTCGACTGCACACCGCAATTCTCCAAACACCTAACCCAATCCTCAACCCTGTTCATCTCTTATCCCAACACGTTCCACACATCTTTCCCTGACTTGTTTCCGTAAAGCCGCGCAGGATACCCCCGCAAACGCAACAGGACAGCTTAGGCGGGGTGAACGAAGGCTTCCCCTGCCCTACCCCTTGCTTGACCTCGAAAAGCCCACTCCAGCCGTTCTCGACGCTTTGCGTGATTATTGCGGCAATGTCTTTTCCTTCGGCTTTCCAGCGTTCAAGTTTATTTATGGCGGCGGTTTGTGCCGTTGCGGTTAGGGGTTTGCGCGATTCTTTCCGATGCTGCGTGTAGGTTTGCCAGCTTGCAGGAAGCCATGCCGGTGCTTCAGCACCTGCGGGTTTGACTTTAGGTTTTATTGGTTCTGGTTTTAGGTTCTGGTTCTGGTTCTGGTTATGGTTACTTGAAGCAAAACTCAAGTCCACTTCAAGTCCACTTAAACCACCGTTTAACGGACGTTCAATTAGCTTTGATTTTGCGCGAGATTCTGCCGAAGCCTTACCGCCCCTGGAAGCCGCTTCAAGGCGTGCGTGGTAAAACTCGATCTCTTTTTCGGCGCGCTTGTTCACCCAACCATCATCAGTTTGTACAAAAAACTCTTGTAAAACCGCATCGACTTCCGCTACCTGTTCGCGCATCCCGATCAAACGGGAAATAATTGGCGCGTCAGGTAACGGCTTTTCAGTTAGGTAATATTGGTCTAGAAGCAGCCTGTAGGCTAGATTTTCAAATAGCGACAGGTGGTGCGTATGGGCAATGTAATCGCCGATATGAAACGGGAAGTAATGCATTTTTGACTCCTCAACGAGCATTTATCTGGTCGGGTAGTCTTGGTTGAGCAAGACAGGCGCGATCAACGCCGTTCCCCGGTTGCAGCCGCTTTCGCGGTAAAAACAGTCTACGTCTTGTACACGGATGAATCAACCAATAGTTTTTGCTCTGTCAGCACCTGGAGCCGGTAAGCCTGGCCCCGCGGGACAGCTCCCTTTTTTACCCAGTAGGCCACGGCCTGCACCGAGATATTAAGAGCCTGCGCCAATTGACGCCGACCACCGAAGAAATCTACCGCTGTTTGTGTTTTCATTCTGGCAATATACCATGACAATTTATTTGTGCAACAATATTTAATCATAAATAGTTGGGCGGAATCTTTTCGCCCAGTTTTAAATATATTTGTTAAATATCGCTTGACAACCTATTTGACAAGGAATATTGTGGTTTCAGACGCACCGCCGGTGCGGTAACAGGAGATAAACATGAGCAGCCAAAACGAAGCACACGGTGACGAGGACTGGAAAAAGCCCGCCGACGAAACAGCCGTAGCCGAAGTTGTGACCGAGATTGTTGAAGATGCCAATCTTCTTGCGGAATACATCATTCCCGAACACGCGTTCATAGCGGAGGATTTGGCAGACCTGATGCAAGCGGTGGACGGTGCTTGTGTCGGAAATCCTTTGTACATTGCCAAACTGATCCGCGCCGCCAGCGACTTGCAAAAAACGCTTAAGCGTGAAGCG
>Ga0214919_10002793_pt1 | contig 27007 bp, 19 predicted proteins | sample LL1503_MetaG_FD_177994 | JGI IMG/M metagenome (GOLD analysis project Ga0214919, IMG submission 177994) | Freshwater microbial communities from Lake Lanier, Atlanta, Georgia, United States - LL-1503 | ecosystem: Environmental > Aquatic > Freshwater > Lake | place: USA: Georgia | collected...
GAATACTGGGCCTACTGGTAGTACTGGGAATACAGGACCTACTGGGGTTACTGGGAATACTGGATCTACAGGATATACTGGGAATACTGGACCTACAGGCAGAACTGGTGCTACAGGGAATACTGGGACTACTGGACCTACCGGGGTTACTGGGAATACTGGGCCTACTGGACCTACTGGTAATACTGGGAATACAGGACCTACTGGCGTTACTGGAAATACTGGGAATACTGGACCTACAGGGTATATTGGTAATACTGGGAATACTGGACCTACTGGGGTTACTGGGAATACTGGGCCTACTGGACCTACTGGTAATACTGGGAATACAGGACCTACTGGCGTTACTGGAAATACTGGGGATACTGGGAATACTGGACCTACTGGATTTACTGGGAATACTGGACCTACTGGGGTTACTGGGAATACTGGACCTACAGGATATACTGGGAATACTGGACCTACTGGATCTACTGGCGTTACTGGAAATACTGGGGATACTGGTAATACTGGACCTACTGGATTTACTGGGAATACTGGACCTACTGGGGTTACTGGGAATACAGGACCTACTGGGAATACTGGACCAACAGGACCTACTGGGGTTACTGGGAATACTGGACCTACTGGATCTACTGGATCTACTGGATCTACTGGATCTACAGGCTCTACTGGATCTACTGGATCTACTGGTAATACTGGACCTACTGGATCTACTGGATCTACTGGATCTACTGGATCTACTGGATCTACTGGATCTACTGGATCTACTGGACCTACAGGATATACTGGGAATACTGGACCTACTGGATCTACTGGATCTACTGGGGTTACTGGGAATACTGGACCTACTGGATCTACTGGGATTACTGGGAATACTGGATCTACAGGCTCTACTGGATCTACTGGATCTACTGGTAATACTGGACCTACAGGTTTTACAGGTAATACTGGTAATACTGGGTATACTGGGAATACTGGGAATACTGGACCAACAGGACCAACAGGACCTACTGGGGTTACTGGTAATACTGGACCTACTGGTAATACTGGACCTACAGGTTTTACAGGTAATACTGGTAATACTGGTGTTACTGGGGTTACTGGGAATACTGGACCTACTGGTGTTACTGGTATGAGTGGTGATACTGGGAATACTGGGAATACTGGACCAACAGGACCTACTGGGAATACTGGTAATACTGGACCTACAGGGGTTACTGGAGTTACTGGACCTACTGGATATACAGGATATACTGGTAATACTGGATCTACAGGTTTTACAGGTAATATTGGTAATACTGGGAATACTGGATCTACAGGAGTTACTGGGAATACTGGATTTACTGGACCTACTGGATATACTGGGCCTACTGGATATACAGGGTATACTGGTTCTACTGGTATTACTGGTAATACTGGTCCAACTGGTGTTACTGGATCTACAGGGAATACTGGAAATACTGGACCTACTGGACCAACAGGACCTACTGGGGTTACTGGTAATACTGGACCTACTGGGGTTACTGGAGTTACTGGACCTACTGGATATACAGGGTATACTGGTACATTTGGAAATGTTGGCACAACATATGGAGATTATTTATATTGGAATGGTTCTGAGTGGGTTGTTGGTGGTAATAATATTAATATAGGTACTAATGCAGGTACTAATAATCAATTGCAATATGCTATTGCATTAGGGAATAATGCAGGAAATAGTAATCAAGGAACAGACTCTATTGCAATAGGAAATGGTGCGGGTCAGCATAATCAGAGTTATTATTCTGTTGCTATAGGTCATAATGCAGGATTTACTGGGCAAGGATCTCTATCAATTGCTTTAGGTGCAAATGCAGGAGTAACTACACAAGGTAATGATGCAATTGCAATAGGTAGTGGCTCTGGCAATCTTAATCAAAGTACAAATGCTATTAGTATTGGAATTTCTGCAGGATACAATAATCAAGGACAAAATGCTATTAGTTTAGGAAAATATGCAGGATACAATAATCAAGGACAAAATGCTATTGCTTTAGGATATAATGCTGGGAACATTGATCAAGTAAACAATTCAATTATAATAAATGCATCAGATCAAGCACTAAATTCACAGGTAGGTCTAACAGGGGGATTATATATTAATCCTATCCATAATGATGATGCACATATTTCTAATGTAATGTTTTATAATACAACAACTAGCGAATTAACATATAGTGCAGTTATACTTGGATATACTGGATCTACTGGACCTACAGGTGAAACTGGACCTACAGGTGAAACTGGGTCTCAAGGACAAATATTATCTATGGCAATACCATATGTTACATCAGCACCCAATACATCATATACATTAAATGAATATGCATTTGCTTATTCTGGATGCACTATAAATTCGACTAGTTTTATTAAAACATCAAACACAAATCACAATAATATTATTACCTCAACTCAAAGTTATTCTGATGCTTATTTTTCATTTACAGCTGCAATTACAATTAATACATTCTATCCTCAAAAAATTGGTTTATTATTAGATACTTATATTCCTTCTGATAATGGTAGTAATGCTACTATAAATTTTGGAACTGATTTCTTTGGATTTATATTTACTCTTGGTTCAGTATATATTACAGAAAGTGGTGATGCTCATACTTTTGTAGGTAGTTATACACCAGGAGATGCTTACACAATTGTTTTAACTCAAAATGATTTCATTCTTTATTACAAAAATAATAATATAGTATGGACTAGTAATCCATCAAGAACAGCTGGTAATTATAAGATTGCAGCATCAGCATATAAACTTAATGATACAATATCTAATGTAATATTTGGTCCATATTCTTATATAGGTTCAACAGGACCTACTGGTCCTACTGGACCTACAGGTGAAACTGGACCTACAGGTGTAACTGGACCTACAGGTGTAACTGGGCATACAGGTGAAACTGGACCTACAGGTGAAACTGGACCTACAGGGGTTACAGGATCTACTGGAAATACGGGGCCAGCATTATTTACATTAACACCTCAAGATGCATATTCTAGTTTACCTTCACCAAATTCTATATTAGCTATATCAATTCCTATAAGTAGTCGGTCTCGGATTATTTCAACAGAGGGGTTTGCTAATGCAGTGTTAACATTTGTTGTTACAGCAAATAATTTAACAAAAACAGTTGGACTTAAATATGATAGTGCACCTAATAATGATGTAGTATGTAATGGGTTCTTTATGTATTTTGGTGGTTCAACTAATTTCTATATTGCTGAAAATGGCAATTCACCAGCCGGTCCATTCTCCTATAATATTAATGATGTGTTTACAGTTACAATTGTTGCAAATGCAGTATCATATTATCATAATTCTATATTGATATATTCACATGGTAACGTAATTTCTAATAATTATCGTGCCTGCTTTGATTTAGCTGAAAATAATGATTTTATTAAAAATATTTCATTTAGCTATATAAATGGCGGTGTGACAGGATATACTGGCAATACTGGGCCTACAGGTGCAACTGGTTCAACAGGTAATACAGGACCAACAGGTGAAACTGGACCTACAGGTGAAACTGGACCTACAGGGGTTACTGGTAATACTGGGTCTACTGGAAATACTGGGTCTACTGGAAATACTGGTCCAACAGGAAATACTGGTCCTACAGGGGTTATAGGATTTACTGGATTTACTGGATTTACTGGATTTACTGGATATACTGGTAATACTGGATCTACAGGGTATACTGGGCCAACTGGAAATACTGGTCCAACAGGTGAAACTGGGCCTACTGGAAATACTGGGCCTACAGGAGTTACTGGGCCTACTGGGAATCAAGGACCAATTGGACATGTATTACGTGTAGATCAAGTTAATGGTAATGATACATATGCATCACAATATCCATATTCCCAACCTTTCTTAACAATTGGCAATGCATTAAGTAGTGCTCAATCAGGAGAGTGTGTTTATATTTATCCTGGTACATACAATGAAACTCTTACATTGCCTAGTAATGTTTCAGTTCGTGGTATAAATTTGCAGGCTGCTGTAATTCAACAATTAAATGTAAATTCCAATACAACCTTGGTTACTATGGGTACCTCATCACGTTTAGAAGATGTTACGCTTAATCTGTCTAGTTCTAGCAATGTTAATCTAACTGCATTATATTATCCTAATGGAACAACTATAAATGCAAAACTACGCACACTTGTTATAAATACAACTAGTACTGCAACAGGTGCAAATAATATATATGGCATTTTATCAAATGGTACATCAAGTAATACTGTATCATCTTTTAATGCAGTTCAACGTAGTACAATAAATGTAACATCTGCTGGCTCTGGTCCTGCCCGTGGTATAATGAATAGTGGTAGTAATTACATGTCTGTGCGGGACTCTACTATTTATTGTACTGGGGCAGGCAGTAATTTAGTAGGTGTTGAAAATAGTAATTCGGCGGGATATACTTCGGTAAAAACAAGTTCTATTTCAGGTGGAACATATGATATTCTTAGAACAACCGGAACAATATTACTTTCATCTACTGATTTAGTAAATTCAACAAGTGATTCTCTAGGGTTTACTGTTAATATAGTACCTGCAAAATTATCATTTAATCTTGGTTCTTTAGTTTTATTTACTGGTGCTGGTGCTGAAGCATCAACTCTAATAGGTACATATTATTGTAAACCTGGAACAGAATTTGCGAATTTTGCAACTGCTATCATAGGTAATCCATTTATAAAAAAATGTATAGTATTTGAAGGCCTATTATATGCATCAAATGCAATTAGTGGTAGCCAAGTTGTAACTGCTACATTATATAAATCTACATCTTCTAATACATTAGGTACATCATTTGCATCACTAGTATTAAATTCGTCTACTCAAGTTGCTACATTCACAAATATAAGTTCATCATTTAATGCTTTGACAGATTTTCTGCAAGTTGAAATTGTAGTAAGTGGTGCCAATTTAACTACAGGAACAGATATTTTAACATCAATATCACTTTATTAAAAAATACAAAACATAAAATATAAAAACATAATTAACTATAAAAAAATAATTAACTTAATGACACTTATGCATTGGTATTGGTATTGGTATTGGCATTAGCATTGGCATTAGCATTAGCATTCAACAACATAAAAAACCGTTTCAAGCTATCACTCATTCCTAAATTTCCAACTACTTTTAGTGCCATCATCTTTAAAACATTATCAAAACTTAATCCTGCAGTTTGATTAAAAAAGTATAGCCAGAGACCTAACCCTATTTCCAAGGTTTTTTTATCATAGCAAACTAATACTGTTGGCACATTTGTTTGGTATGCATTAGTTATCATTGTACATATTTTTCTGTAGATTGATAATAGTTTAGTATATTCTTCTTTTTGCATTTGTAGTTTAATTTCATTAATATAATTGTTTGATTTACCCCAAAATTCTAAATAGTCATCAAATTCAATGCGGTTTTTAACATTATTATAGTCAGTGAATTTGCGTAGTGATATGTTAAAATCCTGTACACTTTTAGGAGCAGAGGGATTATTATAACACCAATAAACATTTGGTAGCAAAGCTAGTATAGTTGGCATATTTGCAATTGTATTTGTGTTGTAGTTGTGTTGTAGTTATGTAGTTGTATCTAGCACTGTTGTTAATTATACTTTATACTTTTTATACTTTCACGTTTAATAATTTGGTCTTCTTATACTTATAGATACTAAAAAACATTAAAAATAAATAACTACTTAACAGACAAACAATAGACAAACAATAGACTAATAAAACCCATATGGCATTTGCATCACCACTATAAAATATTGCAATCAGTAGGTGGTCCAGAAGGTAGATTTCCCCAATTTATATTAACATGTTTTGATATTTTCAACTTATCTAGATCAATATCGTCAAGTGTAGTAACTTGGCCACCTTTATGTTTATGATGTAATGCTTGTGATTTCACTAAATTTTTTTTGGTAAGTTTACCTTTTGATATATACATATCTAGATGCTTGCCTTTTTTCCATTGCCTTTTACGAAGTTTCCCTTTTAATGTTACTGATTTTTTTGCCATTGAATATATTTGCTATTTACAAAAAGTTAGTGAGAGTCTTAAGTGCGTAAACTTGCTATTAACATAAAATGATATAAAAATATAAATCCTACAATAGGAGCAAACTTAAGTTATATAACTTATTTAGATTAGGCAAGTAACGGCAAGTAACTAGTACAACTTTCTAAAATTGATTTTATTTAGTTTAATAGTTAGTTAGTTATAAAAACTTGTCCTGCAATTAGTAACTTACAAGCTTGTAAGCTTGTATAATCCTGATTTGTAGTCTATATCTACTTAATAAATTCATTCTATATGTCTGCATTTTCAATACCACAAGATGATATTGCCTCATTATTTGCAAATATTAATAAATTTAAAAATATAGAGAAACAGACTACAAAACTTGAAAAGAAACTTAAAGAAGATAATAGTAATAAATTTTGTGAAGAACTTGGTAAAGAGCTGCATGAGACAGATCTAGAATCTCATGAAAAATGTAAAGTTGATAGACAGAAAACACTTAAAATAGTTGATAAAGGTGATAAAAGTGATAAAAAACAGGGAATTGATGGACTATATAATATGAAATCATTTAAAGATGCTAAAGATGCTAAAGATGCTAAAGATGCTAAAGATTCTAAATTCATTAAATGCAATGGCTGTTCATCTGACCATTTATTTGAAATAGATGGTTATAATATATGTCAAGCTTGCGGTTTGTATAATGACTGTGTAATTGATAGTGGTCAAGAATGGCGTTATTATGGTGCAGATGACAATAAAGGTGTAGATCCAGCTCGTGCTGATATTCCTACAAATGAACTGCTACCACATGCAAGTATGGGGTCACTAATTGGTTTTGGTACTAAGGAAACTAATACTACAAAACGCATTCGTAATATGAATTTTTGGAATTCAATACCCTACCGCGAATCTAGCTTACGTGATACATTTAATAGCATTACTATTATGGCACATAATGCTGGAATTAGTCAATGTATTGTCGAAGATGCTAAAATTATGTATAAAAAAGTATCAGATATTAAATCGTCACGGCGATCAAAAAAAGAAGCAATGAAAGCTGGCTGTATTATGCTTGCTTGTAAGTTAAAAGGAGTACCACGTAGTTGTAATGAAATTTCAAAAATATTTAAAATTAAAAATAATAAAACACTACGTAAAAGTATTAAAACATTTGAGGAAATATGGAATAATATTCAAATTAATGAAAATGGTAATGATTCACAGTTTACTCTGAATACTGATGATAATAGTGATAGTGATAGTGATAGTGATAGTGATAGTGAGCTTGAAATTGATGAATCAAATGCATTTGAAAGTGAAAGTGATGATTTATTAAATAATCATAATTTACATAAATTGCAATTGCAAAGTCAAATAAATATAATACCTACAGATCCATGTAAATCTATAAATAGTAATATACTAACAACTTTAAAAATTGTAAATGTAGTGAAGCCTATAATTATTAATACTAAAACTGATGCAAAAATATATACATATGATAGTATAAAATATTTACATCGTTTTTGTAGTACATTAGGATTAGATGAGCAAATTTACAGTATATGTTACAATATACTAGTTAAAGTTGAACATGATAAATATTTAGAAAGACATAATCCTTTATCTAGAACTGCATCTATTTTATATTATGTTATTGACAAACTAGATTTAAATATTACTAAATACAACATTGTACAAACTTGCGAAATTTCAGAAGTAACAATAACTAAATGTTATCACAAACTTATTAAATATAATGATGTTTTGCTACATTATTTTAATTAATTTTAATTAATTTTAATTAAGTAAAATCAAGTAAACTATTTTAACTATTTTATTTTAACTATATTCAAAGATATCGTTTATTTTTCATTTAATAATTCTAGTGTTATAATAAGTTTTTACTATGTTTGATTTACAAGGAATTGGTATGAATATTGTTCTAGTTGGGTTTGTCCTTCTAGCAGTGTGTATTTTATATCTTCTATATACAAATTTTAAAAAGGCTAGAGAACTAGATACTTTAAACCAAAAAGTTGAAGATTTGAAAAATATATTTTTTAATCAACAAAAACATAATGATATAGCGCAAGCACACTTAGCAACTATGCTGCATCAACAACATGATAATATTGGTAATGTAAGCAATGTAGGCACTGTTAAAAAGGTTGTTGAAGATCCTAGAGTGCAGACTGAACCTGCATCTGTATCTGTAACTACTAGTAAAGTTAGAGTTGTTGGTATTCCAAATACAGTACTTAATAAAGCAAATCTAGATAGTTATGCAAAGATACAAACAGGGCTAAATACATCAACAAATAAACTACAGGAGTTAAAAGAGTTAAAAGAATTACAGGAGCTAGATGCACTTGATACACCAAAACCAACTTGTAATGATGGAGATAATAACATTAATGACATTGATAATATTAGTGATATCGATGATATCGATGATATAAAACAAAAAAATACTACATGTGATGCTAATGTTACTGATGATGTTGCTGATGATGTTGCTGATAATGTTGCTGATGATGTTGCTGATGATGTTGCTGATGATGTTGCTGATAATGTTGTTGATGATGATGCCGCCAATATAGATCTAGATCTAGATGATTTAACTGAAGATTTAGGAGATGTTGATAAAATTAATGTTTCTCATATATTTCATAAAATTAATGATATCAAAAACTTGCTAAATATAAATGAAATAAATGAAATAAATGACATAAGTGATATAAGTGATATGCCTGGATTATTGAGTATGAATGATATAGATGATATGAATTACATGCCTGATATGAATGATGATATTGATGATATTGATGATATTGATAATATTGATGATATTGATGATATGAATAATGATATTGCTGAGTCAATTAAAACAGAACCAATAGTACATGAGTTAGATGATATTAATTTAGATCTTGATTTAGAGGAAATAAATAATGATATGAATGATATGAATGATATGAATGATATGAATGATATGAATGAGGTAATTGAACCTGAATTAAATATAGATTTAGATGATTTAGATGAAATTGACAATAGCTTTCAACCAGCAACACCTATACCTACTGTAAATGTAAATGTAAATCAACAGACTATTAAATCTATAAATCTTTTACAAACTAAAGTATTACACACTGATACTATCTCTTCAAACTCAAACTCAAACTCAAATCATAATACTAAATCTATTCATATTGATGCATCTGAAACAACTGTACCAAATATTGTATCTATAAGTAAAATAGATATTGTTGCTAAAGCACAAGATAATAAAATAGAATCATCTGATGTTCTTCAAACATTATTATCAGGTAACACAAAAAATCCAAAACATAATAATACTATTTCAGATTCAAATGATAAAGTAAATCAAGACATACAAAAAATGTCTCTTAAACAATTAAAAGAATTAGCAAAACATCATAAAATTAATTCTTATGCTAATAAAACTGAACTTGTTATAGCTTTATCTAAACTTGTAAATTCCGAACAGGTGTAATATGCATACATTAATTACAATAAATCAATTACAACACATCAATTACAACACATCAATTATATAATAAATATAGTTATCTTGCTCTTTAAATAATTTACTTAATGAATTAGGTAAAGTTGCAGATGTTTGCGCTTCTAGATATGCTTTAATTTTACCATTTAATTCTTTTGTTTTTTCTTTAGTTAATTTACTCTGTAAACCTAATATAATATCATTATAGTTATCTAACCTCACACTGTTACGTGTATTTAGTTCATCTATAAGACTTTTATCAATTTGATATTTATCATAGACAAGTGCAACCTGCTCATCATCACCTACTTCTTTAAGAAAACCAGTTAAATGCGGTTGTGCAATTGATATTTTATTATCAGTTGAAATCTTATTTATTTGCACATGATAAAGTGTATATGTATAGTATTTTTCTATAAGTTTTATAAATTTAGATTTCTGCTTTTCAAACTCTTTTTTATCTATTTCTTTTAAATCAAGTTTAGCAATTAACATATCATAATCAAATCTTAACTGTGCTCTAGCATTGCTAATATCTGTCTTCATTTGTGCAAGTGTATTATAATCATATTGAATAATATGCGGTTTTCTAAGTTCATAAATTAGTTCTAAGGATTGTATATCACCTTTTTTATCAGTTAGTTTGCTAACTATAACACTTTCACGGCCATTTTTAATTTGATAAGACGCTTTATTATATTTTGCATATAGTTGATTAAATGTTGCCTTGTATTGAGTATACTTATCACTATGATAATTTGAAATATATTCATCTACAGTAATTTTAATCTTGTCTAGATTAATAAGCTCCTCATCTTCTGGTGCCAAATAAATAATTTGTAGATCTAAAGGTTTTATAAGAACACCACCTTCAAGTAAGTTGCTAGCAAATGAAGCTTCTGTAATAGGATCAGGTGCTTCCTTTTCTATAATTGCATCAAGAGTTGAAACAACTTCATGTTTATCTAATGTAGAAGCAGATTGCTCAATAGAATGATCAGTATCAGGCATTTAATATAGGTTAATATTAAAAAATATTAAAAATTTCAAAATCTAGCACAGTAATTTTTTTATAGAAAGGAATGCTTGGAATGCTTGGAATGCTAAAACCGCCATTTTAACCAATTTGCAATGTTTTCTTAAATTTTCCAAATAAAATTGAAATATACTTAATATAAACAGAATCTATAAACTAATAGATATTGAGTCATCTCAACATCCTAAAATGTCTTCAACTAAATCTGGTGCTGCCTCTGCTACCTCTAATGTCGTTGAATCTAAGGTTAGTAAGCTAGCAAAGGCTATGATTCCCCCATTGATTCCTACTGATTTTAGCAATGATAGTGTAGTATATAGTTCACTTAATGTAACTGATAAGGGATTTAAGTCAATTACAACAACTTATGATGCAGGTGAATTTGTTGTTATTGCTAAAAACTGTACTGTTATCTCTTATAAGAAAAAGGATAATTCAGCATCAGAAGAAGTTGATACTAAGAATAAGAATAAAAAAGATAAGTATCAACCAAAAGATAAGTATCAATTATTTATGAATATTAAGGATGAAGCCTTTATTAACTTTGTTGAGACTTATGAAAAATCTCTTATTGAAATCGGTGCAAAACATAGTAAAGAATGGTTTGATGGTCATGTATTTGATGAAGATGAAACAGCAACTATGTTTAAGCCACTTATGAAAAAGCATAGTATTTATGGCTATTCATTAAGTGCAAATCTCACAAACGACTGTAATGTTATTAATAATACCGGTAAGACAACAGAGATTACCGGTGCTACTAATTCCGAGGCTGCCCTCATCAAAAATAGTATTGTTAACATTGCTTTTCGATTTAATAAGATTAACATTGTTAAATTTGATTCATATCGTGTTGGAATAGATATTAAGCAGGTTAATGTTAATGGTGTTGCATCTAATGCACCAATGAAGAGCAATGCTATTATGGCAAATGAGTATGAGAAGGGCAAAATTACATTTTCACCTCTTGACACAAGTAACAAGAATGGTAAAAAATGCAATATTTTATATAATGCTCCTAGCTTACTGCGCATTAGTTTTAAGAATGTTATTGGGCGACTATTCCGTATGGAAGATCCTGAGGGAAAAGTTACATACAGTATTAGCATTCGCTTGACTGATCCTGAATATTGCAAGATGTTTGCAAATATTGAACAGGAAATTATTGACCTACTCTATTCTAAGAGAGTTGAGTTTTATGGCACCAACAAAACTAAGAAGCAAGTTACATTAGGTGTACACATTACCTCTTATGGAAAAGATGATAAAGTTCGTATTCAAAACGGAGAACCACCAAAGTATCCTAAATCTCTATGGGTTAAAATATTTCATAATTATGCAAAGAGTTTTGATAACAAAATTATCAATTCAGAAACCAAACTGCCTATTACAAATGCAGATGAACTTGTAAATAAGGATTTAACTATTGTTGATCTAGAAACATATGTTAGACATCTGTGGATTGGTGCTCAAGGTACTAGCATTAACTTTACATTGAATAAGTGCGAAATCAGCTATGAAGTTCCAATTTATAATATGGATGATATTAATAGCAAGGAAAATGCAAAATCTGATGAAGAGGAGGATGATGAAGAGAACGATGAAGAAGAAAAAGATGTTGAAAACTCATCTAATGAAGATGATGAATAAATATGATAAGTAAATAATGCTATTACAAATAGTGTATTACATATCTTTAGTTAGTTAATAAATAAATATTATTATTTTATTTTTTTAGATTTTTTAGATTTTTTAGATTTTTTATATTTTTTATATTTTTTTAGTTTTTATTACATTCTAACTTAAAGACTTACTTAAGATTTATTTTATAAAATTGATAATTATTTATTTTGATTATTAATTACTTTATAAAATATAATATTAAATTATCATTTAATTATCATTTAATTATCATGGAACTTCATATTATTCTAGGACCTATGTTTTCAGGTAAATCTACAAAATTAATTGAACTATATAATGTTAATACTGCTAATACCGCCACTAGTATTAAAGAATCAGCACTTATTATAAATCATGCATCTGATAATAGATACGGGGTAAGTGAAATTGCAACACATGATCAGCTTAAACTACCTTGCATTAGTCTTGGCTTTCTATCTGATATATTTACAAAAGTTAATATTGCAGACTATACACATATTTTCATAGATGAAGGGCAATTTTTCATTGACCTTTTAGAAACTGTTAAACGTTTACTTATTAAATATAAGAAAACTATATATTTAGCAGGTCTAGATGGTGATTATAAACAATCGCCATTTTCAAATTCAGGGTTTCTTGAACTTATTCCATATGCTACAACAGTTACTAAGCTAACTGCAAAATGCTATGAATGTGGTAATCTAGCTCAAGCTACTAAAAGAATTTCTGCTTCAACTCAACAAATTTTAGTAGGTGGAGCAAATGATTATGTACCTGCTTGCTTAAATCATATTGATAATTTAGGCTACTGATAATTTAGGCTACTGATAATTTAGTATGTTTAATACCTTCATTATATCATTTTTTATTTTTTAATATAAAGCCACTATGTTTATACACATAAACTTAAACTTTCTTAATTTCATAACAATGGTTAAAAATCGTACTTCTTCAACAGTAAAAAAAGCAGTTGCACATCTTACAACTCTTACATCACCACTTCAAACACCACTTCAAACACCACTTCAAACACCACTTCAAACACCACTTCAAACATCACTTCAAACACCACTTCAAACATCATATACATCATCAGACTATCTAGAGCAAACAACACTCTCTGAAAGCAAATTGATTATTACAAATGATAATTCAAAAGATACAACAACTATCCATGTACCTATCCCAGTACAAATCCATGAACCTATCCTAGATACTAATGAACAGATTCAAATTGGATTGGATTTTCTTCAACCAAAAAAACGTGGTAGAAAATCTAAAAAAGATGAGCAAATTGCAAATATCCAAACTGATATATGCACTGATATATGCACAGATATGCATTCAGATAAATATACTAACAGTGATATTGTTACTGATGATATAACTATTAAAAGTAAATCTATAGATATACCTCATAATGATATGGATTCAATGCTAAAAACAAAACGTCGTGGTCGCAAACCAAAAGACAAATTCAAATATGAAAGTGCAGACTTTGATGAATATCAAAAAAATAATAAAAAAGAAGACAATATTGTTATTAAATTACCATTAACTTGTCTCAAACTTAATGAAGAATTTAATATTGGTAACGATTTATTTCCATATAATCCAAATATTACAACACCTAAACCATATAATCCTGATCACCATATTATATACTCATCTCTTAATGATGATGATCGAGATTCAAGTGAAGATTCTAATACATATATAGGTAATACTACTAAATTACATTTAAATCCTGATACTTTTGACAATACAAACTTTAATAAATGTTTTGAAGCTATAAAATATGATAAAAATGGATGCAAAATAGGTGGAGGGCTTGGTGGTATTGGAGGGCTTGGTGGTATTGGTGGTATTGGTAGTATTGATGATAGTACCAATAATATTATTGGTGTATCTGGTAGTGATAATGACTATGTAAAGTTACGTTCTCATGCACGTAATACACAGTATTTAGCAAACGACGAAAATTTTTGCAATAAATGTACACATTGCAAAGCAATCCAGCAATCCTATGCTTGTGATCCGGATTCAGATGTAAGACAAATTGATATTATTCTCAATAACAAATATAACAGTAATACTGATAAATTTAATGTCTTAACAAATATGAGTTCAAATGGAACATGTGATAAATGGCCTGAGACTACTGATGTTGTATGCCTTTGGTGTTGTCATACATTTGAAAATACACCTTGGGGTATTCCATATAAATTTAGTAATGGGAAATTTACATTATTTGGTAATTTTTGCACTGCTAACTGTTCCCTTGCATATTTATTAAACAATTATAAAGATGATGAAACTTTATGGGAAAAAATTGCTCTTATTAACTTATTTTACTTTAAAGTATATGGGGTGTATAAAAATTTAACACCATCATATGATAAACTATGCCTTAAAATGTTTGGTGGTACTCTTTCTATTGATGAATATCGTAATTTAATAACATCCTATGAAAAATCTTATAGTATAGAGTTTCCTCCGTGCAATACAATTATTCCATTACTTGAAGAAATTTATAAAAAAACTAACTTAAATAATAATTTTATACCAGTTGATAAAAACCGTGTACAAATGGCTAATACCGAACTCAAACTTAAGCGATCTAAACCTATTATTAATCATAAAAATACACTTGATTTTTGCCTTGGAGGGAAAATGTGAAGTTAGTGGGGTTAGTAGAGTTAGTGGGGTTAGTAGTATTATATTGATTTTTTTATTATTTTTATACATTAAATATAAAAACTAAAGTTAATTAAAGTAAACTAAAGTAAACTAAAGTAAACTAAAGTTAATAAATTTATATCAAGTAAAAAAATAGTCTAAAAATTCTAAACATAAAGTAAAGTAAAATTATATAATATATAAATGGTTGTTAACCAACTATTTACTGAACCACCAACAATAGAATTTATTAATAAATTTATATCAACACTTGGGCTTTGTGATATTCATGATCGTAAAGTATTTACTTTTCTAGATATGACACATCATAACACAATTACTGCACTGAAACCTTTGCATGAAGAACTTATTGATATATATTTACCATGTAAACGCAACTATGTAAATGAATTAACACATAAAAACATTATTACTATTTTAAGACAAATGCTTAAAGTTGTTGATCATGATATTCTTAGCAAAGAAAAGTTTATAAAAGGTTCTAAATATATAGAATATAAAATTGTTACTAAATATGAAAAGGGAAATGCTAAAATAAAACCAAGTAGGCGCAAGAAAAAAAAAGACTTTATTATTGATTTTGATTAAATGTTTTGATTAAATATTTGCTCTACTATTTTATTGAATATACTATCATTATTAACAAAATTATCATCCATTAAAGCATTTTCTATTATTATCACATTTTTTCCATCTTTTTGCAATTTAATATAAAATTCAATATGTTTTTTATATAGCTCAGTCTGGTACTCAATATTTATATTGTTTTCACCATTGCGATTTCGCATTTTAATACGTGAAATGCTCTCATTTAACGATGTATTTAGTAAAATCCATTTATCAGCTATTATTGGCATTATATAAACCCACAAATCACACCACATATTATACATCTGCATTCGCAAATTACCAACTTTTGGCTTTAATAATTCCATAAATATATATCTATCTGTCCAGATACTCCTTTCCAATAGATAAATATCAATATCTTGATTATCAAATATAGTATTAATAACTGAATCAATACGTGTTATATATGTAAATGTTTGAAACTCATAGCAATTCTGTTCAATATCACTGTAAAAATATTTAAGCGCACCTGTGTCATTCCATATATCAACTGGTTCTAATATAGCTTTTGCTTTAATACCAGTTTTTTTTAAACTAGTTTCTAGCATAGTAATAAATGTTGTTTTACCAGCACCAATAATTCCATCAAAAATATAGAATTTTTTCTTACCATTTTTAATAATGTCTAGAACCTTTTGAAATTTTTCTGATTTTGTAACTATATCTAAATCTAATGACATGTTACTGTTACTGTTATATTATAGTTGCAAATATAATTAGCTATCTAGATATCTGGCTATCTAGCTATCTGGCTATCTAGATATAGGTATCTAGACAGATATTATTTAATAAATATATAAATATTTTTATATCAATTTTAACATATATTTTATTGGAAATGATATTGGAATACATTATCACACATCACAAGTATCTGCATCACCTTTATAAATAAGTCCCTCTTCAATGTAAACCTCTTTTGCACCTTCATTCAACGGTACAACACTATCAAAACTCACTAATTCATTATAGTTGAACTCTTCTGATGAAATATTATTCAACTCAATTAAATAATTGTCCATATCAATACCATCACGCATCTTCTCTAAACTTGCAATATAGTTACGTGTTATATATTTAACACGCGCATTAGGTATATCATTGCGCACAACTAATATTACACGCTGCGAATACGTTTCTAGATATGATTGCAAATTGCCGGTACGGTAAAATTTTAATAAATCTACTGATTTTGGATATAAATATTGGTAATATTTTCTAATATATTCGTTAAATGTTTCTTTATCTTTATTACTAACCAAATTATAGTGTAGTGCAAGCTGGCTTTTATATTTGCGAACAATACTATCTTTTACTTGACTAGCAGCTTCGGCAGACTCAAATATTTTGTCTAAATCTGAATTTATATCATAGCTACCTGCTATTTTTACTACTTCACTACGACTTTTTCCAGCAAAGTCTTCATTACTATAATACTTTCGCAAATTTGCTACTGAAGTAATACGAGGATCTGGTGCAGGAAGACCATTAAAAAAGCCACCGCCAGAACCCTGTTGCGAATTAACTGTTGCATTAATTGGTGATTTAGTGCCAATTTCTATGCGTTTTTGCAAATGTATAAAGCGCACTTTATAATTAAGTGTTAAGTCCAATAAATGTTTATTTTTTGGATGGCAAACTATAAATATAGCATCATATTCGTTGCTGCCAAACTTATTTATAAGTGTTGTTAGCGCCGGTTCAACAGTAAGAGTAAAGTCTGGTTGCAATGCTGGATCAATTACCGAAAGGTGTAATCCCCATGCTGCACAAAGTTTTATGAAATCATAGTATGAATCGCCCCAAACACCAACAGTTTTATTTTGTATATCAGGAAAATTCACTATATTAGAGAAATTGCTCACTATAAGATAAAAATCCTGATGGTAACCAATACCTATTGCAGACAGATTTGTATCTGGAAACACTTTTTTAAGAACTTGTGGGTCATTTAGAGATACTGTTGCAGGTAGCTGCAGATTAGCCTTTACTATCCCTGCTAGATACTTACAGTCACGCTTAATAAATCGTGTTAGCAATTCTTCATTTATAAAGGCAATATCTATATCGCCGGCAATCATCTTATAAATAACATCTAGACCAGATGCAATAGGAGCAAATTGTATAGGATAGATATGCTTCCGGAAATATGTACCAACATAATATTCATATGTACCTTCATCAATAAGCGCATAATTTATAACTGGTAGAGATTGGTTATTATTTATTTTGAGAACTTTATTACCTTGGCGAATATATGAATTAGTATCAAACTGTACAGTATTGCTAAGTGTCTTATCCCCTTTTAAAGATGAGTACTGTGTGAATGTCTCTTTGATTTGTGTATTGATCTGTGCATTGATCTGTGCATTAATAGTATTACAGTAAAAATAGTATATTAACGCGAGCACTAGAACTGCGATTACTATATTTTGAGGTGTTATATATGTGGGTTTGTTTATTGGTATGCTTGCAAGTTTACTTATCTCCATTTTTTCCAATAACTAATATTTTATTAGAATTTTATAGTGGTGTTGTAACTTATTTGTGTAACTTGTTTGTGTAACTTGTTTGTGTAATGCTTATTGTAATTTATGATAAAAATAAAAAAAAATAAAAAATGACTGGCAAATGTAAATGTAATGTAACTATTTATGTGAAAATATCTATTATTCAAGTGGAGATAGAGGTGGAGATCGAGGTACAGATTCAGGTACATTTGCACTTGCAAATTGAGATACAGTATTTGGATCAAATGTAAAATGCACTTCAGTATTCCATTCTGATATATAATTAACTGAATATTTACTAATACGTTTAAATAGTGCTATAAAACTGCCAAATTTTTCATGGCGACAGGAAATTATTTCTTGCGAATCACTATTTCTGCCGCGAATAAAAGCTGCCAGTGCTAGAGCTTGATGCCGATTTTTTAAATCAGCACTTGGTGTAAAGGGAAATGTTTTAGTAGTTAGTGAATTGTTTGTAGTTGTTGTAATAGTAGCATTATTACTATCATCATTACTATCATCATTACTATCATCATTACGATCATCATTATTAATAGTGTTATCAACATATGATACATTAACAAATCCTAGCTCAGCAAGTGGTTTAAAGTAACCAAGAATAGACCAACACTTATAAATTGTATCAAAATCCCACGTATTTATAGGTTCAGAGTCTGATACACGGCAATAAAAACTAAGGTGGGTTTCAACAGATGTTGAATTTAAAGGATTATTAAGCATATCTAGTGACATAGTTAATATATGAGTAGTTTGCACGTTTTAAATTATAGTTTTAAATTATTTTATCAATTTTAAGTTATATTTTTTATTAAAAAATATTGGGATTATATGTAAAATTATTAATAGGATTATTAATAGGATTATTAATAAGTTTTATAATAGATGTATTTATCATATCTAGTAATTTAAGTGTTTCAAAATAATGACCTTTTAATTGTTTTTGTTTGCTTATAAATGATAATATATTTTTAGCTAAATCAACCATATTAATAATATCACCACTTTTAGTTTTTAAATCAGTATTTATTCGTGATAACATATTTTCTAGATTTAACCAATAAAATTCTATTCCAATATCTTTATCTAAATTTATCATACTACTATCAAAATCTAGAATTACTATTTTATAACCATTAGTAGGTATTTTAATAGTATTTGTGTTATTAGTTTTACCATTATGTTTCATAATAGTATCATATTCATATTCTATATATTGTTTTTTAGTTTTTTTTATAAGTATATTATCAAGATGAATATCATTATGTAAAAATCCAAGTTTATGATATGCTAAAAATAATGACATTATAGATTGTAATAATACTGATTTTAGAATATCAAATTTTTCCAAAGTCCAATTAAAATTTTTAATAGAACCTTCAGCAATATAAGGCATAATTAAAACTGCTTTTTCATTTTCATCTGTGTGTTTAGCTGAGCATAATGGTTTTTGTATATCTTCTTTAATATTATAATATGTATTATCAAAACAATTAAATAAACACATATAATTTATAAATCCTATTATATTTTGCTCTTCTAAACTTTTACCAATTTTATATTCTTTTTCAATTGTTTTTTTTGTTGGACCAATTTTAACAACTATATTTTTATGATGTGACTTATTATTAACTATATTTTTTTGTTTGCTTGTGTTAATTAATGCTTCTAGAATTGATATATCACTTTTATTTTTAACTATTTTTTTAATTTCTATATTATCTGGATGTGTTTCTAAAGATAAACAATTAATGTTGTATTTATTGCTACCATTTTCTTTGTGATTATGACGTTCTAAATTACGTATCATTTTTAGTGTTTAGTTTTTAGTTTTTAACATTTACAAATATTTTAAGGACCACGCAAACTACGAATAGTCTTTATTTTAGAATTATATATTTGTAAACATAAACTGACATCACTCACTTATCACTCATCACTCATCATTCTTGAATGACTACATATTTGGTAATGAATATGACGCTTTAATTCCTAATTCATTATTTCCTCACAATAACTACTAGAGAATCAAACCCTTTATATTGCATTTCCATGTGAATTTACCCAAACAATATCAGAATTTTCATAATTGGTGTATGTATTCCATGGATTGGAAATTGGTTGTGTCTTTGGGTAGATAGGTTCACTTGCCCAATAAATTACATTAGCATTAACCCTATTATTTCAAAAGTTTAAGTTTTGTTAGTCTGGACTAACAGAATTAATAATTTATGATAGTTTTTTGCTAGTTTTTGTTAAATCAACACTTGGTGCAAAGGGAAATATCTTAGTAGTTTGCGAATTGTCTATAGTTGTTGTAATATCATTACTATCATCATTATTAATAGTGTTATCAACATATGATACATTAACAAATCCTAGCTCAGCAAGTGGTTTAAAGTAACCAAGAATAGACCAACACTTATAAATTGTATCAAAATCCCATGTATTTATAGGTTCAGAGTCTGATACACGACAATAAAAACTAAGGTGGGTTTCAACAGATGTTGAATTTAAAGGATTATTAAGCATATCTAGTGACATAATTAATATATGAGTAGTTTGCACGTTTTAAATTATAGTTTTAAATTATTTTATCAATTTTAAGTAAGAAATACCTAGATATTACTAGAGAAAGTGAACGGAAAACTGAAATACTTACTGCTTTGCAATTTAATAAAATACTAAATGAAAAAAATACAATAATTACAAATAAAGATTTAGCAATTAATGAGCAGTTAACAATTATTGATTTGCAAAGTACTGAATTGGATAAACTTAAAGTTGAAATTGCAAAGTTAAAAACAGCATTGCAATCTACTTTGAATTTATAGAAAAATATATAAATATAAAAATATGAATTTTTTGTAGTATTTCTATGATGATGCAATAGTTATTATAGATTTTTTAATTTAATATTACATTTTAATTTAAATAGTTTTACAGCATAACCTGCAAAACTATTTTCTTTGTAAATAATAAGAACAAAATGGATTCACTTCAAAATTATTTAAAAAAATTTTCAACAATTAATAGCAAATTTATTGATGATTTTTTTGCACTTTATAAATATGATACAAAAGATACTGAATTTGTTATTGATTTAGAAGTATTAATTGTATGGTTAGATGTTAGAAAAAGTACAATTAAAGAAACTCTTATGAAATCTTACACTAAAAATATAGATTATAAAATTTTATCAAATAATCAAGGTAAAAATGGTAGACCATCTGAAACAATAATGCTTACACCTGATTGTATGAAGCGATTATGTATGGTTAGTAGAACAAAAAAAGCTGAAGAGGTGCGCTCTTATTTTATTGACCTAGAAAAGCATATAAATCAATATAAAGATGTTATTGTTGAAAAATATATAACTAATCATACACCTAACCAAATTAATACAAAAGGTGGTGTTATTTACTTATTAAATACTGATTTGAATCTTCCAGGAGTTTATAAATTAGGTAAAACACAAGATTTTAAGTCACGATTAAAGACACATCAATCATCCCATGTAGACAATATAAAAGTAGTTAAAGTATATAAAACTAATGATATAGATAATGTTGAAAATTGCTTAAAACGATTTATGAAAAATAAACAATATAAAAAATATAAAGAATTTTATCAAGTTGATGTTGAAATAATTACTGATTTATTTAAAGTATGTAATGCTGCATCATTATCTGCTAAAAAAATATTAAGCAAATCAGAACAAAAAGGTGGCTACTTTATGTATTTAGAAAAAGAATAAAATTGAATTAGCTACAAATAAATAATTTAATTATACAGTTAAACACAATATTAATAATTATATATGGATTGGTTAACAAATCTATCTATTAAAAATCATATTAAAGATGTTAAAGATGTTAAATATTCTCCAAATCAACTTGCAATTAACAAAATTAATCAACAATTAAAAGATAATTTCAAATTTATTAAATATGATGGCATTATTCTAAATACATTTTCAGAAAAATTATTAAAACAAAATAATATGGATGTTATAAAAACAATTGTTTATCTAGATGGATTATCAAAGAAAGAAATTATTGATAGTTTTGAATCTATTGTTAAAGAATTAGAAACTTGCAATGAAATTGAAGAAGTTTATAAAAATATTATTACAAAAAAACAGGAAAATAGTAAGCTAGCACAAGAAAACTATGATAAGTTATTAGAGAAAACAAATAAACTTAATTTGGATGAAGAAACATTAATAAACAAATTACATATACTTGAAGAGCAAGTTGCTATGAATACAAAACTATTTGAAGAACAGCAACAAATAAAACAAGAAGCATTTGATAAAAAGCAAGAAGCATTTGATAAAAAGCAAGAAGTATTTGATAAAGATATATTGAAACAACACAAAAAGCTTGAATTATTAACTAATACAATTGATGGTGTATTTAGAACAGAAATTTATGAAGATGAATTTAATATACCGGAAAGCCAATTTGTAGAAAAAGGACGTTTAATACAATTAAAACCTGATATTTATTCAGTTGATAATGGATTATTATTTTCTAATCATAAAGATAATTATTTCAAAGAACTTATTAAATACGAAAACAACATAAATAAAAAACTTTTATTTAATTATGATAAATTATTGCCAGAAAATGAATATGTTATTTTAATACATATAAAAGCACATCACGCATATAATCTTAATGATTTAATTAAAAACGGTAGTATTATATATTATATTAATGAATTTAATGTAATATATATAACAAATTTTGGGAGAATTATAAAAATTAATCCAACATTAAACCTACATTGTCCAACTGATTATTGTGGGCAGCGTGGTTATTTACAATATCGCCCTATGACAAATATAATATATAAACAAAATAAACTTTATAATAAATCTGGTTATCATCCCTACGAAGAACGTGAAATTTTAGATTATGAATTACAACCATTACCATATCGTATGCCTAAACTATTTTTAACAGTAATTGAGGCATTTCAACAGCAAAATACTGACATGATGCAGGAATGTTGTAAGAAATATTTAGATATTACTAGAGAAAGTGAACGGAAAACTGAAATACTTACTGCTTTGCAATTTAATAAAATACTAAATGAAAAAAATACAATAATTGCAAATAAAGATGCAGAAATTACAGAACACTTAACAATTATTGATTTGCAAAGTACTGAATTGGATAAACTTAAAGTTGAAATTGCAAAGTTAAAAACAGCATTGCAATCTACTTTGAATTTATAGAAAAATATATAAATATAAAAATATAAATTTTTGTAGTATTTCTATGATGATGCAATAGATTTTTTAATTTTTTTTAATTTTTTTCAATTTAATAAAATTAAATTCCAGGTTTCAAATAATCAACTTCACTAAATTTAAAATTTAGTTCTTTTTCTTTAAAAATTTCCTGTGTAAATGCCTTAAATCGTTTCCCAGAATGGTACTTACCATAATTTTGAATAAACCAATCCCGCGGTTTATATTCATTGTTTGTCAATTTCTTTATAAAATTGTCTAATATAGGTGGGAATTCATCCGGTTTATCTGCATCAAAAAACGCCCCCGTATCTTTATCTAAAAATTGCCAGCCTCCTACAATTCCACTATTCATAAGTACTGGTAAATTGAAACACATTGCCTCAGATAAACAGCGCGGTGACGCATCTGAAAAATTAGGTAGGAAAATGAATTTGCATTTATTATAAGTTTTAATAAAATCATGATAAGGCATAAAATCTGTTAACTCCATAAGTTGATGGCAATTTGGCGGCATTTCACACCCAATTCGCCCCACTAGTAATCCTTTTAGCTTGTATTTTTTGCACATAATATCGAGAAACGTTTTAGCTTTTTCATAGTTGCGGTTGTGAGCTTGCCAAGTAGTAGGGCAATCTTTATCTTCAGGTTTTTTATCGCCATCTTTTAGACAAATGTAAATAAAATCATATTCTTTCTTAACGTCGGGGTCCGGTTTATGCTGTTCATAATTGGCAAAATCGCTTTCTGTTATATTTGCACAAGGAAACCCGGCTTTAATCCATTTGGCATTATTTTCAGGTCTAAAGCAACTTAGCCAGCCACGTGTAAGTGTAAAATAATCATAACCCCAAGCAGTATGCTTAGGATCGTGCAAAACATCATGAACATTGCTTATTGGCCCGGGAAATTCTGAATATGATGAACATCCTAAAAAATGCATACCTTTTACCTTTGCCTCATTATATTGAACTTCACATTCGTCACGTGTAAAGGGATGTGTGATAAGAACAATATTTGTCATAATTTCACTACCATCAGGCTTAACGGCATATACGTTTAAAAAAGGTCGTTTCATTTGGATAACATCTAGTTTGCCTGTATATTTATTGTAAACGTATCTAGCACCATAAATAAATGATGTTAATATTAATATAACAATTAATGTTAATATAATTTTTTTATAATATTGGATGAGTAAGTGTTTAGATTTATCTAGCAACCTACTAGAATATTTCAAAATAGGATAGTTCAACATAGTTTGTATTTCCTTATTATATCAATTGTGAGAAATTTATTATATAATATTAATATAAGTGTCAGTGTCAGTGTCAGTGTCAATATAATTTTGTGAGTGTATTGAATATTATGGCTAAATATACAAAAGTTCAAAGGAATAAGCGCAATAAGCTTAGCAAACGCAGGAGCCGTAGTGTGCAGTATGGTGGTCAAGATGGTCAATCGGAGATGCGGCCGCGTCTTGGACTATCAGGCAAACCTGCAATACCACACAAACCTATAGGACTAGTGCCAGGGGCAAGGGCAAGGGCAGTGGTAGCGCCAGGGGCAAGGGGTGTTACGAGTAACACGATCATTCATCCTATTGGACCACCACCACCGCCACCGATTAGAACTGCTGCCTTTCCCAACAGTTTTCCTACTAGGCCACCACCACAAGTATACACACCTACTGATATAGCTAAATTTGCGGCTAGTGCAAAGGTTGCTGCACCTGCACCTAAAAAGAAGACTGCTGCACCTAAAAAGAAAACTACTACTACTGCTGCTACTATGCATGCATATGAATATCCAAGCATAGATGCAAACACTACACCATTAAGAATACGCAGATCGAATCCATTCGCAGAACCTGCTGACTCAAAATGGAACTTAATAAATTATAAAAAAAATGCACATACCGACCCTCAATCATCTTTTATGCCAGCTTCGAGCAGGAATATGCCAGCTTCGAGCAGGAATATGCCAGCTTCGAGCAGGAATATGCCAGCTTCGAGCAGGAATATGCAAGCTTCACACGGTCCAGCTTCACACGGTCCAGCTTCACACGGTCCAGCTTCACGCACAACTCGCATGGCTTTTCCTGAAGAAAATGCCCAATCATCTTTTCATTTACCACCTGGCGAAGAATATACCAATCTTTAAACAAACAATTAATTATTTTTTTATTTTTATACAAATTAAATATATCTAGCAACTAAAATATTTTTTAAAATAGTCTAACAAAGACTTTAACCTATTAATATTAATATTACTAATATTAGTAATATTAATATATTTGTAATATAGTAGAAGTATAATTAGCATGTCAAAACATATAGAACGCGGCCCGCTATTCATTAAATTAGTAACTGATAGTGAATATAATAATAACACTAATAGTAGTAAAAATCCATATGAAAAATATTATGTAAATCCAAAAATAAAAACCATATTTAATATAAACATTGAAAACACTGCAATTACCAACGAACTAAAAAATTTTTTATATGGAAACATTTTCTCAGAATATAATAAAAATTCCACACATACATTAAGTGAATATATATTTAAATGTTTAGGATTACCAGAAAAAATAATTAAAAATAATAATAATAAAAGAACAATTAAAAATAATAATAATATTTTATCGCCCATTATATTAAAATTAAAAACGTCTACAATATTAACGATAGTTAAAAACTTAGAACCTAAATCACAACATCACATTCACATAGGAGAAATAGAAGTTATAACTCAGTGCATTGTATATTATTTTTTTCTTATTCTTAAAATTAATACAAATACAAATAGTACAAATACAAATACTGTAAATACTGTAGAAACACAAGTAAAAAAACAATTTCAACTAATTGAAAATCTATTTATTATTATTGAATTAGTTTTTAGTAAACTTAATTATATTAATGAACAGTTTAATCAGGAAAAAAATGCAAAGAAAAGCAACAATGCAAAGAAAAGCAAAAATGCAAAGACAAGCAAAACAAACAATAACGCGCCTGCGCCTTTATTGAAATCCAAAATTAATTATATAAAAACAAAAATTGACACACATTATGCTAACTTGGTATGCAGGTTAAATTCTATGATAAAAACATATATAATGAGATATACACGTGAAAAAATAAATAATATCACAATATGTAATTTTTTAAAAAAAGTAATTGAACTGTTAAAAGTAAAATTATTACCACGTGAACTGTTAAACGTAAACGTAAACTTATCACAATTATCAAACGAAATTAAAAATAAATATTGCATAGGAACCATAATTAATAATGATCAGGATTTAGAAGATCTTATACTACAAGCTAATCCTAACCGCGTTTTTAATATTACAGGTAATCATATAGCAGGCAATGTAACTACAAATGTGAATACACCTATAATCAATAATAGGACACGGCCATATGCCTTCCCTGCAGGGACATATGCCTTCAATGCAAATTTATATGCACCCAATTCTACACCCAATTCTGCACACCAATCATCACCACCACCACCACCACCCCCACCACCACCCCCACCACCA
>Ga0214919_10002794_pt1 | contig 27007 bp, 37 predicted proteins | sample LL1503_MetaG_FD_177994 | JGI IMG/M metagenome (GOLD analysis project Ga0214919, IMG submission 177994) | Freshwater microbial communities from Lake Lanier, Atlanta, Georgia, United States - LL-1503 | ecosystem: Environmental > Aquatic > Freshwater > Lake | place: USA: Georgia | collected...
AGGTGGTGGAGGCAAAGGCTTAGATTCTCCTATGGTATCCGCTGCGGCTGCCGCTATGGGACCTGAAGCACAGGCTGCTTTGATGGCGGCTAAAGCAGCATTGAAGATTATTAACGTAGTTAAAGATACTGTTAATAAAGGTATCAACATGGTTGACGCCCGCACTGATAGGGGCTACCAATCAGCGTTAATCAATGACCGACAAAGCGTCATGTACCAACAAATGTATGGTGTGACGCAGCAACAGAACTACAACGTTTTTAGGCAACCTTTAAACAATTACCGTTTAGGACCTGGTGGCATTAACGCCATGCTGCAACTACAAGCAACTACTGGGTTAAATGCTCAAAAGATGGCGCCAAGTGTGGAAGGTATCCGAGCCATTACAGGTTACGGAATGGACACAGGCACCGTAAATAACATGATTGCAAACATGGCTGCCCCAGAAACCAATAACCGTCTAACAATGACACTTGGTACAGGTATTTATGGTCCTGGTGGTAAGCAACGAACCCCGATGAGCGTTATTCAAGCAATCGTTCGTGGTGCTGGTTTAACTAATGAAAAAGTTGTAAAAGGCGCAATGCAACCTGGGTCCATGACTAGGGCACGTCTTACAGCCATGGGTGTTCCAGAAGATATGCAAGATGTAGTTATTCAGTATGCCATGGAGAACATCCAGTATCAAAAGAAAACTGGCGGGAAAAAGGGTATGTATAACCCTAGCGACCGTGACCAACTTAAGACCATGGGTATTGATAAGAACTTTGCTACTGAAAAAGAAGTAACAGACACGAAGAAAGAACTTCGTGATGAGCACTACTACAACAAGCAAAAAGATAATTACGCCTCTATGGAACGTAACACCCAGAAGATGGAAACGTTAACCATGAAAATTGAGGACTTGACATCCGCAATTATAGGGGCACGCATCTCTACAAGAGGAAACCCCATTACTGTTGGCTTAGGTAAAATCTTTGGTGCTCTAAACCCTTTTGGTGACCCTGTAGAAAAAGGAAAGAGTTCTAAAGCAACTCAAGTATCCTCTGGAAGTCGTGGCGCATCAAGAGTTCCTTCAAACATTAACAGTAAGTTTGGAGACCGTCTACAAAGCATGATGGCAGAACGACCAGGTGTTTCTATTGGTCAAGGGTTCCGTTCCTCTGCCGCTCAACGCACCATGTTCTTATCTCGCTACTCAAAGACTTCTGAAAAAACAGGTGTTTATTGGGACGGTTCCTATTGGAAAAAGCATTCAGGTGTCCCTGACGCTGCACCTCCTGGTATGTCTATGCACGAATTGGGTCTTGCGGCTGACTTGCACTATGCGACTAAGGCTGATGAGAATTGGGTTCAACAAAATGCTGCTCGCTTTGGTCTTAAAACCATTGCAAGTATCAACGAACCTTGGCACGTACAGCCAGCAGAACTTCCAAATAGTCGCCGTGAATATGAAAAAGGTGGAGCCATTTGGGGTCGTGGACCTTCTGGTGCGGCTCAGTTTCCTTTTGATGCCACCTTTGAAGGTAACGCCGAAAGTACTTCAAGCAGCCTCAGCACCACTACCGCTATTCAAATAAACTCACAGATGAGTATTTCAGATTCAATTACTTTTGACCGTGCTTCAAACCGTATGAGGTTAGGTGGTGGTGGAGCAGGTGGGCGCATGGTTACACTGCGTACTGCTGGGAAAAACAACACTGACAGTGAAGCCACCCCACCAGCAGGTTTACGAATGAAGCATTCAGATAAATACAACAAAGATTATTGGGTGCCAGATCGTGCGTTTACTACAGCAGATTGGGAAGCCATTGCTACAAATGAATCGGGTGTTACAGGCGGCAACTGGCGTTTCCGTACTAAAGGACCTAATTATGCTGGTGGCCTTGCTATGCTCCGAGACAACTGGGTTGCTTATGGTGGTTTAGAGTTTGGTCCTAAAAACTCATTTGAGCAAGTTGCTACAGAAGCAGAACAAATTATGGTGGCTAACCGTGCCGCTTTTACTGGTTGGACAAACCCTGATACTAAGAAGTTTAACCCACCCGCTGGAATTGGCGGTTGGGAAAGTGTTAGAAACAATTTGATCAAATGGCCTGCCATTTCTACAAATGGTGGTGACCCTATGGAAGTACCCTCTCGTGGAGGAGGCGGTAATAAGACAGTAATTATGGAAGGTGGAGGAATTACGATTGCTCCTAATATCTATGTGCAGTCCACGGGTAACAACACCGCAGACGCTAATAGGATCGCCCAAGAGATAGCCGATATTGTTGCAAGAAGAGTAAAGACAACAGCACTAAGGAGCAGGTAATGGCTAACCCACGTACTTACGCTACAGAACAATTTTACAATTTTAATTCATATGAAGGTGGCTATGCACCTACAGAAGATGGTTACTTTGGTAAAAATGACAACGTTAAGTTTATGTACCCTGGCGAGTCTCATAAAAATGCACATACAGGGATAACTACTAAAGTACAACGTGGTTATATGAGAATGATTACGGAAGCATATGGCAATGATAGTGCCTCCAGATCACTGGCAAAACGAAGGTTTCATTTTCAATTTAACCCTGATGTACTCGTGCGTTCTGTTACAGCCCGTAATGACGTTCAATTTTGGATGAATCAAGACCCAGGTCAGTTAGTGTCCCCTATACCTGGTGATGCCAACTTTGCTTTTGAGTTTATATTAAACAGGGAAGCAGAGGTGGCATCTGGAAGGGATGCCAATGGAAGTACTGCGGAAAGATACAGCACTAGAAGAGATGCCTCAGGTTGGAGTGGATTTGGTGCAACTTCTTCAACTAGGACTGATTCAAGTGGGCATTCTGGTTTTGGTGCAACGTCTGCACCTATAACTAACCCAACTAGGCCATACGACATTGGGGTACTTGCAGACCTCATCGTGTTTGACGCCATCATTGGGCAAGGACTTAACGCAGATTTACTAAACGCTATTATTAGTAAGTACAACGCTAACGTTAAAACCTTTAAAGCCACGAACACAGGAGCCTCAGCGGATAAAACTCTAGACGGTCAAGATATGGCTTCCGTAGTGGGTACAGAAGCCATTGCAAAGAAAACCTTAAATAGTGCAGTAGGTAACTCTGCGTTTCTTATTTCTCAACCTGTTCGTGTTGTTTTTTCTTCTTTGTACATGGTAGAAGGTTTTGTAACATCGTCTACGGTTACTTTTAATAAATTTAATCCTGCTATGGTACCTACACAGTGCACGGTTAGTATCAATATGCAAGCAATGTACATTGGTTTTGCTGCAAAAGATACATTCTTGACAACAACATTGCGAGATGCTAATGCAGCCTACGTAGAAGATGCTGCTCAAGCCGATGGAGAAGTCACATCCATAGGACAGTTGACGTTATACAAGGACAATCTGAGAATCGCAACGCTAGGGTATATAACACCAAAAGAAATACTTACAAAATCAAATAACGGTTCGGCATGGGAATTTGCATTTAATAAAACTTCAGAGTTAAGTGCTGCTATGAAAGCAGGAAGTATAACTAATATTAATGCTCATATAGAAATTACAATGAGGTATAAAGGAAGGGTAGACGGTAGTGTCCCTGTGATGCCCACGTCGTACTACAAAATAGACGACGTCGTGCATACAATCAGTGCAGATATACAAGAAAAAGAATCAGCCAAAGGACCAACGGGAGCCACGTATCCTAGTTTTTTGTTTGAAATGGTGCGTGCCACTCCTGAACTGTCAAAACCTTGGGATACCAATGCTAACGCTTTATATGAATTTGAAGCGCATGTCACCTTTGATGTAGATAGCCCTACAGTAGGTAACCAACCAGCGTTAGACAAGTTTCAAATAAAAGAAACAGTTAGATGGGATCAAAAACTTTACAGCAACAAAGCAACAAGGGAAAACTAATAATGGCACTTAACACTTCTTCTAGGTATACCACAGAAATTGATGTGGATACAGGGTCTGTTGTGGCTGTTCGCAAAGTTAACCGACCTACCGCTTACACAAACTATACAACTGCTACTAATGAAACATTTGAATTAATTGCTGTGCGCATATTTCGTGATGCAACTCAATACTGGCAAATTGCAGATCTAAACCCACATGTAAAGTTTCCAGACCACATTCCTGTAGGAACTGTTATCCGCATACCCTCATGATTTTTAAAAGCACACATCCAGGTTCTCCAGATGTATCTGTTGTCCTCAGTGGAGTTTCTGTTGACTACACCACCATACAGTCGGTAACAGTTGACATGCATGAAAATATGCACGACATGGCAACCATTACGTTTTCTGGTTTAATTCCTGTGGGTATCACTGATTATATTGGTGTTCCCGTGTATATATCTATTGCAGCAGGGGTTAGGCAAAACGTAGAGTTTTTTGGATATGTTTCATTTATTGAACCGCTTATGGAAACCCGAAAAGGTTTAGTTAATAACAGCCCTGTTCAATCTGCTGTGGCTACATGCATGGGTGCGTCATATGACATGACTTTACCTAAATATAGAACTTGGGAAAAAACAACTCTTCCACAATTAGTGGAAAAGATTGCTACATCCTATGGGTACTCCTATGCTGTGCCAAACGATTCTTTTGTTTGGCAACGGTTACTACAGAATGGCATATCAGATTGGGATATTTTACTTAAAGCATGCCAAGCCGTTGGGTACTCTTTAACAACTTCTGCAACACATATACATATCTATGACCCTTACAAAACAATATTTAGACAACTTCCATACGTAGAACTTGTCACTGTAAAAGGTGCCTATGGAGATATTCAGTATGCACCTGGACGCATTATGGAATTTAAGGGTCTTTTTGGAAACACAACTTTAGATGGAATAGTTTACAATTATGATTTTGTAGGTCTTGACTCAACAGGGAGTGTTGTAAAAGCCTCTACCAACAACGAGTCTTACTCTAAGTATGGAGAACTCGTAGAACGTGTAAACACGGCAGAAGCAACTGCAAACGTGACATCTCAAGAAATGTTAAACAAGTTTGCAGGGGCTTCAACAAAAACTAACTACCCGTATAATGCTACTGTTGTGACTACAGGTATACCTGACCCTGTACCTGGGTCTGTTGTTAAAATAGATAAATACGCTTCTAACTTTGATGGTTTTTGGTTGGTGCGTGGGGTAAAACATATAATATCCCGCTCTAATTATGTCACTGAATTAACAATTTCTACAGATTCAACTACAGGAAAAGAATATGAAACAGTAACTGTAAGCGCTTTTAAGACTCCTCCTGTACCCCAATTAAGTAACAACCAATGGGAAGCCTCCGTAGACTTTGGGGACGTCTATGTTTGATAATCCTGTATACCGAGCAATCGTCCACTACTCTGACAGTTCTACAGGTCTTATAAGAGTTCGTGTCCCTGTGCTTTCAGGGGCTTCCAGCATTCTAGACATCTCCTACATTGGTAGAACAGCGTACAATGGAGTCTGGGCAGTTCCTGAAATTGGATCACAAATAGTAGTCACCGCTGACGATGCAAACCTTACAAATGTGTTTTGGGTACAGGTAGCCCCTGTTCCTGCCACGGCTGTAGACCTTGCAGAAGTCCTAGTACGCCTTAATGAACTAGAGTTGTATAGAGATGCTTTACTTTTAGGAGTTTTTGAATAATTTATGTCAGCCATTAAAACACCATTCCAAATAGCACCGTCGGGACGAGTTGCGCACGTGTTGGATCAAAACACTATTGCCCGACAACAAATACTGGATGTTTTAACAACCTCAAAGTTTGAACGAACTATGAGGGCAGGGTATGGTGCTGGGGCTAATGAACTCATGTATGAGCCTGTAGATGAACTAATTTTCTCAGAGTTTAAAGTAGATGCCATGATGGAACTTAATAAACAAGTGCATATGGCTTCTGTAATTGATATCAGAGTAGCACCACTATCTACCCCGTATTTTGGAGACGGTGAGAATACGTCTATTGAAGTATCCGTTTATTATAAAACAAATGCACCAGGAGTGCAATCCCTTACTTTTAATGTTGTTTCTCCAGACACACTTACCGAGGAGTCCTAAACCATGGCTACATTTGATTACACCAGCAGAGATTACAATTCAATCCAGGCTGACCTCTTGGCTAGGGCAAGTAGAGTTTTACCAGAATGGACTAGCCGAGACGCTTCTGATTTTGGTGTGCTCATGGTGGATCTTTGGGCATACATGGGTGACACACTCCATTATTACATTGACCGTGCTGCAAAAGAATCATTTCTTGGAACGGCTACTCAACGTGAAAGTGTTATAGCAATTGCTAATTTGCTTGATTACCTTCCAACAGGACGACGTTCAGCAACAGCGTCAATCACTATTAATGCTGCCAATACAACAGCAACAGATAGCACTCCAATCTACATACCAAAAAATACAAGATTTGTAGCATCTCCTTTGGTTGACACAGCCTCCAGTGTTATTTTTACTTCTAATACACCAATTGCTTTTGTGGGAACCTCAACAGGTGCAAGTGTGAATCTTGTTTCAAACGGTGTCACTTATAACACTTACTCAAAAAGTACAATTGTTACTGTGCCTCTTACGGAAGGTGAACTTTTTACTGAAACTTATACATCTACAGGGTTGCTTAATCAAAGAATTACACTACGCCAAACAGGTACCGTTACAAGCAGTATCGGTGTAATGGTAAATGAAGGAGCCGCTGGTGCAGACATATCCTATGGTTACGTTGATAGATTAATTGAGGGTAACAGTAGTGACAAGATATTTGCAGTAGACATTACCGCAGACAATTACTCAGTAGTAACCTTTGGTAACAATATTAACGGAATCATTCCAGCCATAAACTCCACCATAACAATTACATACCGAAAGAGCCGTGGTAGCGCAGGCAATGTTGTTGTGGGTGCAATCAAAGCCATTGAAAGTACACTTGTTCCTAACAAGCCAGCCCTTGATGGTTTGGTAATTATTCCAAACACTTCACAAGCAATTGGTGGTATTGACATTGAATCAATGGCCTCACTTAAAGCAAATATTCCAGCATCATTTCGTTCGCAAGACCGTGCTGTGTCTCTTCAAGATTACAAAGATCTTATTTTAAGAGTTCCTGGTATTGTGCGATCTACGGCATATTTAAGTGGCAGTACTGTAAACATATTGGCAGCATCCCAACCGTCTGATTATGGGTCTACAAATACGCTGGTACTGACTACTGATGAAGTTACCAAAATTACAGACTACTTAAGCCCAAGACAAATTACTTTTGTAACGTCTAGCGTCGGTGCTTCTGTGTCATTAACACCTATTAACCTTGTTGGTAGCGTTCAAATAAAAGACAATTACATTCAAGAAAGTGTTTATGCAAACGTTGTTGTAGCCATTAAGAATCTATTTAGTTTTGATAATGCAGACTTTGGAAATAAAGTGTCATTGGGAGAGTTGTATAGAACGATGTTAGCCGTAGACGGGGTGGACTATGCAGTAATTACCAGGTTTACTACAACAGGTTCTAACGTGATTGACAGTGCATCTGGTTTTACAGGAGTGAAGGCTGCGACTACATCTATGCTTGTGTTCAGTAGTATTTCTACTGCATTTACGCTTGTTCCAAGCGGTGGCATTACTGCTTCTGGAGGTTAATAGTGTCAAGACAATCTTTTAGATTACGAAGGTCTTCTGGTGCGGGGGACGCTATTGGCGTAGGTTCCTTTGTACGTGGTACTTCCGATATTCAACGTTTAGCGGGTGCTTCTGTTGTTGATCAAGACTCCGCTCTTAGATCTACAGGAATTATTACAGTAACACAAACGTCAGATCTTTCTTATTTCTTTGCTAGTGCTATTGAGTACAATGCAGTACTTTTGAATTGGACATTAACCGAGGAATTTGTGGATGTAGCCACAATAGGCATTGGTGATAGCGGACTTATTGGGATTGCTATTGTTTATTCAGACGTTGGATACCCTGAAACAGTTGCTGACGGTAAGGTAATTGTGCAAGGTGCTGTAAACACTTATCTACACCAAGCACAAATTACAATTAATACAGATGCAGGTGTCACGTACATAAGTGAACCTGAACCAGGTAGATGGGCTTACTACACCCTTTTTGGCTATTACAATACTGACGGTGTTGATGGTTCTTTCTTTTATGAAAGACTTACCTCTTTGGAAGTTATTGTCCCTTACGATTACGGTTCTCGTTCAGATATGTGGAACAGGATTCCTTTGTATTACCGCCTTGCAGACACTGACACGGCATACCTTGACCCTTCTAGTTTAAATAGAGGGCAGTTAGAACGCTACATTGACGTCTTTGGTTTTGAAGTAGACAGAATGAAAACCATTATTGATTCCAGCATGGTTCAATATGACCCAATTTTGGCTGATGCCAATGCAATTGCTGAACTTAGTAGCATGCTTGGACTTGAGGTAGACCGTAATGATATTGGTATTGGACGTGTGCGTGCCTTACTACATGATATTGGAGCCATTAGAAGACAAAAAGGTACAATAAATGCTACAAAAGCGTATGTCACTGCGGTCAGTGGAGGCAACGTATCCGTATTCACTGGTGCAAGCGCTCCTTACTTTACGTTTGCTGTGCACGCTCAAAGAGCCAACCTTATTGCTAACCCACAATTCGTTGGAAATACTTCTTGGAATGTTACTTCTCAATATGGTGTTACGACGGTTGGTGCATCACATGGAATTACGATTACAGCAGGAGCCACCCCTACTAAAGTAGCCATTAGGTCTACGGTAGGAGTTCCTGTAGACGCAGATACCGTGTATTACACATCGTCTAGTACTACAGGTGCTTCAGCACCACTACATACTTATGGTGGGTTATGGCATACATCAGCATCTTGGAATGACTGGGGAAGTGTCACAGCGGATGTAACTGAACTTGCTGCTGGCATTAGTGGACGTTCATATTTTGAAATGGCAGATACGGCTACCACGGGTACCAAGTATCCAGTATTCGTAATAGGTCTTGCGGCTAATCAATCAATTACTTTTAAATATTGGATGGTGGAGCCTAATAAGTATGGCGATTTCTTTGACGGTGACTCTGTCTTTGGTGGGTTTCTTTATCAAGGATTTGCTTCCGACTTTAAATGGGCTGGAACAAAGTATGCTTCTTACTCCATCTACACAACCAATAGAAAAAAGACCCAAACGGCAATAACCCAATTGCTTCCTCAAATTCTGCCTGTTACCCTAATGGGGACAAGCGGTGGAATTAATAAGTACGCAACACAATTTGATTGGATTCCTGGAAAGACTTTATGACCTATTTGATTGCAGGGTTAGCCGTTTACAAGTTGATGCAAGTGCTAGATCTACTTACACCTAGAGAAGCAATGCCCTGGGTCAAAGTTCTTATTGGAGTTGCCTTTGGGTATGGCTCATTATTTATTTTAAATATCCACGACAAGTGGATTTCGGGGTTGGCTGTTGCTACTATTGCAGGTGCCTGCCACGGAGTACTTAGATTGATTACTCTCATGGGAGATACAGCACAACGCAAATCAATCAAATAAACGGAGCACAAGTGTTAAAAACATATGGAGTACTAGGTAACGGAAATACAAATAAGAATGTCATTGAAGATGCATTACGTGAATTAGGGACTGACAACGAGTTCATCGTTGCGTGTGGTTCAAAGACATCTGAATCAGAGTCACGAGTTTTGAACTGGCTCATTGACATGGAAGTGTTTTACAAGGTGATACATGCAGGTAAGGCGCCTGAAGCATTTCTTGAGAAAGCAATGACCGTGCATGTTCATCAAGACCCCGTAGTGCCAATGTTAAAGTTGCTAAAGAGCGCTTCGGGAACATTGCTACTTCTTTGGGATGATGCCCAAATAGATCGCATGGAAAAGATTTGTATTGCTGCGGCAGATGCAGGTATCCCAATTCTAGATTTGACAAATGGTCTTGTACCGATCATGGTCACTGGCGAAGACACACAAGAACAAGCAGAACCAACAGAGACCGAAGAAGTAGAAATAGAACCGTTCAGCCACGACGAGATGATGTCAATGTCAATTGGTGTTCTGCGCAAGACCGCAAAGTCACAAGGAATTGTTGTGGACCAACACGCCACAAAAGAAGACATTGTAAAAGCCATCATGTCAGATGAGCCTATTGAGGTAGAAGAGGAAGAGATACTCCCACCTATTGAGTTAGGTACGTTTCATGTTGTAACTAGCGCCCCAACTGCCCAAGCAATTACTAGTTCTTATAACACCTGCATGCTTACAGCAACATTCCCTAGTGGAGTAATCATGAGCCGTCCTGCAAACGTGGAAGAAGTCAAACAGTTGTTTGGCTTTGGGTCAACTATTTAGTTGAAGCCTTAACAATCCCATTTGCGTAATGCTAAAGCCTTACGAGTAGGTTCACCGTTTGGCTTCTTCATTGGACCTTCCATGCCACCCATACGAGCGCAAAAAGACTTACGGCGAGCCGCAGACTTTGGAGATTTACTAGCCTGTTTTTTAGATACAGGAGGTTTGAGGTTATGCCCTTCTGCTTTTGCAGACGCACGACCTTTAGCGTTTAAGCCGCCTTCAGGGTTCTTACCCTCTTTGCGTTGCCATGCAGGTGATTTAGCCATTACTTTGCTTTCTTATGAGGGTGCTTTGAATGCCAGTTCTTAGTAGCAGCAACACCTTCTTTAACTGTCTTGGCTCCAGCCATTTGAGTTAAATTGATCTTGTCATTCTTTCCCTTGGTTTTGCCAAGGTGATCTACAATGATCTTATTATCTTTTGCGTAAATGACATGAGGCTCGCCACCAGCAGAAATGGTTGCTGGTGATTGTTTCTTCTTTGCTGCCATTATTTCTTTTTAACCTTTTTGGCTAATGTTTTATCCATCTTGGTATCTTCCTTGCGAGAAGGTTTTTTCTTGTCCATAGCCTCATCAGCCTTGGCAAACTTCTTTTTCTCTTCTGGAGTCATACCTTTCATGACTTTTGCATCTTGCTTTTTATCTGACATATTTGCCATTACTTTTTTCCTTTTTTAGAAGCAGCCATGTTGTCTATGAGGTTTGGGTAAGGACGACCAGCGGCCTTAGCCCGAGCCTTTGCTTTTGACTTTTGCTCAGGCGATAACTTTCCTGATTTCTTTTTGGGATTAGGTGTATCCCAAACCTCTTTTTTAGACGCCATAACTATTTCTTCTTAGCGATTTTCTTTGCAGCCTTTTTAGGACCTTTGCCGTAACCTGCTTGTTTTTTGTCGGTCATACCGCAACCACATGTCTTGCACATAAAATACCTTATCCTTCTTTGTAGGGATTTTACCAGTGTAGCAATTAGGAGGAGGGCTAGTTTGACACGGACGCAGGTTGAAAGGAGGGAAAGACCTGCGCTCTGTAAACCCTGAGGAGGTTGCCCTCCCCCTAACGCTTATCATCACTATACAGCACCAAATTAAGTGATGGTGCTTATTAGTGGTGTGGACAGTGTAGCATGGGCAACCCAATGTTGAACAACCTGAGGAGCGTAAGTAATGGCACGAAATAATAGGTTAAGTGGACCATTTCTTCCCGTTCCGAGGTGGGTGCTTCCGTACATTGCAACGGATTACATTTCGCATGCCGTACTGAATCACTTCCTCCAGTACCTGCACCCAGATACCCAGGAACTGACAACCTCCTACCAACACATCGCAGAGCAGATGGGGTGTGACCGACGGACAGTGATCCGCTCTATCAAGCGCCTAGAGGAAATTGGGCTGATCGTAAAGCAACAACGAACGAAGAATAATAAGAACCTGACGAACCGCTACTACGTCAACTTTAATAACCCAATGGTGACACACGAGTCACCACTAGTAGTGACTCTGGAGACACTAGGTAGTGTCACGGGAGACACCACTAGTAGTGTCACCAGTGACACCCAATCAAGAGTAAATATCAAGAGTAAAAGAATCAAGAAAGGGGAAATTTCTAAAGTGAACATTGATTGGAGATTGGTAAATGAAGAAGCAGATTGATGACTGGGGCACAGGGCTAGGAGCAGACCCCGACCGTCAGCCAGAGATACACATCCCGAAGGGGAACTCCCGCTCGGCTCTGGTCTACTTCTTTCGTGACAACATGCCCACCGAAGCCATGGACAGAATCACCGCCACGGTCAACGCTCCCGCACTTATGAAGGGCTTTGCCAAACTTACACAACGAGGCTTTACAGTAGACCAAATACATGCCATGATCATGGCCTTCGCAAGAGACATAACACGGAGACCGCTACCAGTGGAAGTAGCGCCGTGGAGAGCCTTTCTAGCGAACTTAGACAAGTATGCAAAGGATGCAACAAAACATGAAGACACTGATACAACAACCCCCTCAATTGACCCGAGGCTCTCGGAAGCCTAAAGCCACCATTCATTGTGTGCTCTGTGATATTTATTTCTTATACGCAGATGCATACTTAACTCATCCTTGTGCGGTATCATCGTTACCCCCTCACAAAATGGATACACATGACTGACTGGAAGAGTTCAAAATACTGGCGCAATCGTTCTACAGAGGAGCGCTTGCGTAACTTGCGCCTTCCACCTCGTTATAAGAATTGCTCGTTCAATTCTTTTGAGAGCACAGAGTCATCCGCACCATTCAGTAGCGCTGTTAGTAAATGGGCAGGCAACATTGACAAGCGTATGGAAGACGGCATGGGTTTATATATCCATGGCAAAACAGGTTTAGGTAAAACACATCTAGCCGTTGCGGCTTTAAAAGAAGCAGTTACAAAACACGAGTTGAGTGGACTCTTTCTTTCTTACGACATCTACGTTGAGATGGTTCATGACGCTCGTAACAATGACAACGAACTTCCTGACATGTATGGTGACGCCAATTTGCTTAAGTATGTTCGCCGTGTTTATGACGTTGTCGTAATTGACAACTTGAACGCAGACCGTTTGACCGACTACATGGCAAAGACAGTTTCCAGCATGATTGAATCACGCTATGACATGCAGTTGCCAACCATCTTTACAACGGACATCAATCCCGATAAGTTGTCGGTGCTGTACACCAGCCGTGTGCAGTCCATCATTCGTGAGTCTTGTTATTTAATACACATCACAGGAGAAGATTACAGGGGGCAACAATAATGCCAAGCAAAGTACGACCACCAAAGACACGTGCACAATTGGATAGAGTTAATTTAGTAAACCGACAAAAACGTGCACGTAAATCGGTATGCATTGAAGGACTGCGCAGATGCGCTTATCCAGAATGTACAACTATCTTGAGTCGCTTTAACTCAAGGGATATCTGCGCTCCCCATGAGCGGCTAACTGCTCGCACTACTACCCCCAGTCTTTTTAATTGTGATTTTTGATGCTCAAGAATGACATTCAGTCATTTGATGACATCGGGTACGGGGTTATCTTTGAAGATCTTTTAGCGAGTCCACCTGAAGGTTTAAAAGCAGTAGGTAGCGCTCTATACAAGAATCGTAATAACTGGAACCGAGTACTTAATCTTTGGACACCACATGACCTTCCATTGAAGGCTCTCTATGACACAACACATCGTTTAGGCATTGGTGCAGAGGTCTTCACCCTCCTGCATGAAGATGCAGTTGATGCTATTGACAATTGGTTACAACGTAAAGGAATGTCTCTTCCTATTTTTTATTATAAAACTTTAGGAGATCTTGAATATGACTTGCGTTTCAAGAGGTCAGTCCGTACAATCTTTGTTCCACACCAAGACCAGGCAGCAGTGTTAGGTATTCGTGCGACAGTCACATCATCTACGAGCGCTTGGGTACTTTAAATGGCATCAACTGAACATCTCCTCATCAGCAAGGTCATTCAAACTGCTGACCTTAGTGAAGTCATTGATGCAGGGTTACGTCCAGAACACTTTAGTGGTGAGTGGTCAGATGTTTGGTTGTGGGTTCTCAACTACTGGCGTGAGTACGCCACCATTCCGTCTCCACGAGTATTCAAACAAGAGTATGGAGATACCCGTTTACTCAACGCAGAGAACGAACCATTCGCCGCACTCATTGACGAGATTTATATTGCGTACAAACAACAGCATCTTGTTGACGCCATCACATCGGCACTACCTGCTCTTAACAACAATGAAACAGAAGTCGCTTTTAATAAACTCTCAGAAGGTTTGCAAAAAGCCTCAGTGGAAGTTGCACGCCTCCGAGATATTGACCTCACACAATCATGGGAAGGACGTCTAGCAAAATATGAAGAAATGCGCAACACTCCGAACGGTCTTCGTGGCATTCCAACGGGGTTCCTTGGTCTTGATCGGATCACTGCTGGTCTTCGGCCTCAGCAACTTGTCACTTTCGTGGGTGAAGCGAAAAAAGGAAAATCGCTAATCACTCTCATCATGGCACAAGCCGCACACAACCACGGCATTGTTCCCATGTATGTTTCATTTGAAATGAGTATTGAAGAGCAAGCGGCTCGTTATGACGCCATCATCTCAGGCATTCCACACACACGCATCATCCGTGGTGACTTAACAGCGCAAGACATGGATAAGTTAAACAAGGTGTTGGGTCTTCGTAAAAACATGCAACCTTTTATCATGACGGAAGATACTCACTCACTCACTACGGTGAGCGCTCTTGCGGGCAAGGTACAACAGCACAGACCACGCCTCCTCATTGTTGACGGTGTGTATCTCATGGACGATGAAAACGGTGAGCCAAAGGGTTCACCTCAGGCGCTTACAAACATCACCCGTTCACTTAAACGGCTCGCTCAACGCTTTGACATTCCAATCATTGGAACTACACAAGTACTGTCTTGGAAATTAGGTAACAAGAAGTCAAGGCAAATCACGGCAGAGGCGATAGGTTACACATCCTCCTTCGCACAAGACTCCGATCTTGTGCTGGGTGTTGAGTCAGATCCAGATATAGACAATCAAGCAATTATCAGAGTAGTGCTTTCCCGATCTTCACCTAAAGGAGAAGTTCGTATTAAGTGGGATTGGGACACGATGAACTTTACGGAGGTAGACGAAAATGCTGACGGCGACAGTGACAACTGGTACTACTAATATCGCAGACGTCCTAGTGGAACTTGGCGTGGATGTACGCCGCACAAGTGGTCGTGAGATTTCAGGGTGTTGCCCTGTACACGAGAAGCGCACAGGGCGTGCGGATGGTTCCCCATCATGGTCAATGAATGCAGAGAGTGGTCTTTGGATCTGTCACTCTTGTGGTGCCAGGGGGACACTTGCTTCACTTGTTTCTGAGTTGACAGGTAATCCTGACAGCGTTGCCGCTGTTAACCAATTACTTATTGAGACAGGTATGAATCGTTTAAGTGCACCAGAACGAGTGGAGTACCAACCTGAAGTTGACTGGATTTCATACAGTCGTTTTGAACAAGTACCCTCATCAGTTTTACGCTCTCGCCATTTAGACGCTGACGTCGCTTTGGCACACGGAGTTAAATGGAACATGCTTAAGAAGGCATGGGTCATTCCGATTGTGTCACCACTCGGTGAACTTCTTGGGTGGCAAGAAAAAGGACCAGACTGGTTTAAGAATAATCCAGTGGGTATTAAGAAGAGCAGTACCTTGTTTGGCATTGAACGCTTTCAAGCACGCACCGCCATCCTTGTTGAGTCCCCTTTGGATGTAGTGCGCTTTGCATCTACCTTTGAAGGTATTCAGGCTCTTGCAACTTTTGGAGCGCACGTCAGCAAAGAGCAGATGACGATTGCATCTAATGTTGCAGAGCGCATCATCATTGCTATGGATCATGACAAAGCAGGAACAGAATCGGCTAAGACACTCTTAAGGTCATTGCCTCGCTTTCGCAACGGTATTTACTTCCTGCACTACGCACACACTGATGCCAAAGACATTGGTGATATGACAGACGATGAGATTGACATTGCGGTCACCAAGTCCTCAGTAGTCCCTTGGTGGATTGCATGACGTTTAATGGCACTCTTTATCCTTTTCAACAGGAGGCAATGGAAAGAATGGCTGACCGTGGTCAGATGCTCCTTGCCATGGTCATGGGTGCTGGTAAGACTCCGACAACTCTGTCAGCAATAGAAAAACTTATGGCTGATGGAGAAGTCAAACTTACTGCCATTGTGGTTCCGTCTTCTTTAAAGTATCAATGGCTTCATGAGATTAAGAAGTTCACAGACTCTAAAGCCATTGTCATTGATGGTTCTAAAGCAGCACGTGCTCCTCTTTGGCGCATGGCACATATGTGCAAGTACGTCATTGTCAATTCCGAATTGCTTGTCAAAGATGAAGCAGAGTTTAAAGCACTCTCTTGTGATGCAATGGTGATTGACGAAGCAACTATTATTAAGTCACCTCGTGCAAAGCGTTCTCGCTTACTTAAACGCTTAGGCGCTCGTTGCCACTACCGCTTTGCTCTGACAGGACAACCTATTGAGAACAAACCAGAAGAATTGTTTTCTATTATGGAATTTGTTGACAAGACAGTGCTTGGTCGTTTTGATATCTTTGACCGCACTTTTATTGCTAGAGACCATTACGGTAAGCCCGTCCGTTACCGCAACTTAAAACAATTACAAGACAGCCTTAAAGAGTCCATGGTTCGCAAGACTCGTGCAGACATTGCTGACCAGTTGCCTAGTGTCATTCACCAAGTTGTTCCTGTTTCTTTTGATACCGCAGGATCCATCGCTTACCAATCCATTGCCCGTGACTTACTCAACGAGATTCAAAAAGCAATTACTACACATGGTCGTGGTTTTGATTTGTGGTCCCACTACAACGGCAGTGATAAAGGTGGAGAAGCACAAGGGCAGATCATGGCTCGCCTTACCATCCTTCGTATGCTCTGCGACAACCCTTCATTGGTGTTTGAGTCTGCACGGCAGTTTAGAGAAACTCGGGGCAGCACAGGAAGTATGTACGCCAATAAAGTAACTACAAACGGCTGGCTCTCTGAAAGTACAAAAGCCCCCAAACTTAATGCAGTCATTGAATACATGACCGACATCTTGTCAGGAGAACCTGACAGTAAGATTGTGCTGTTCTCCTTCTTCAAACGTAACTTGAGGCTCATTCAGGAGGCTATGAACTCCACTACCAATAGCGTTCTTTTCATGGGCGGTATGAATGCTGAGGAACGAGATGCCGCTAAACAGCAGTTTGCCAAAGACCCCAATACCCGTCTATTTCTCTCTTCAGACGCTGGTGGCTATGGCGTGGACTTACCTAACGCCAATTACCTCATCTCCTATGACCTGCCATGGAGTGCTGGAAAACTGGATCAAAGAGAAGCCCGCATCATCCGTCTATCCTCGGTACACCCCCACGTTACAATTGCATCCTTCGTTATGAAAGGATCCATTGAAGAACGCCAATACGAAATGCTTCAACAGAAGCGTGGAATTAATGAGGCTTTCATTGATGGAAACTACGACAGTCAAGGTAAGTTTGAATTAACTATCGGGACGCTTTCAGATTTTCTATCAACATCACACATATAAAGGAACAACATGGCAACTGTAAAACGAGAAAAACCAGAAACAGCAATCATTGCAAACTTTGACGAAGCGCATTTAGAGCGACTTGCTGAAGAGTTTAAGAAGTCTAAAGAGACTCTTGAAATCTTAGAGAAGCGTCACAATGACATGAAGAAGCAACTTAGTGAAGCCGTAGACACCTTTGGGTACTCCGATGACAAAGGACATAAGTGGCTAAAAGTTGGTAGCGCAGAACTCAAACGTGAGCGCCGTGTTTCTCGTTCCTTGGATGTCACCGCCGTAGAGCAATGGGCACGGGAAGGTGAGTACTGGGATGACATCAAAAAAGTGATTGAAGTTGTAGACGAAGATAATCTTGTTAAGTTTGCATGGGAGCACAAAGATCAATCCGATGTTGTAACTGCTTTCTATGTAGAGAAAGAGACATGGGCATTTAAAGCATGAAAGATAAAGCCCTAGAAATGTTTGGTGAGTTGCCTGACTTTCCAGGTAATCGTGCGCCCAAGAACAGACCTAACTCTAAGAAGCCCACAGACTCAAATATCACTGATCGCTTATATGGCGCTAAATCAAAATCGTACCGTATCAACGGTGAGCAAATAGAGATGTTTACCATTGGTCAATTAGGTAAAGTAATAAACCGCAAGCCTGTAACCATTCGTATGTGGGAATCTCGTGGTTGGATACCAAAAGCCACGTACCGCACGCCTAAACCAAGGGCTGCACAAATTCCTGATAAAAATATGAAAGGACGTAGGCTTTACAGTAGAACGCAGGTAGAGTTCCTGCTTCAAGCAACAACAGATTTCGTTCTAGATACTGCTAACGCAGACTGGGACGGATTTGCAAAACATACAGCAAACAATTATCCAAAATAAACACACAGAACAAAGGAAAAACAGATATGCCATTCAACGAATTTGAAGATGACGAGCAAGAATTCCAACCAGTAGTACGCAAGAAACCTTCCCAAGCAACTGGGAATACAGAAGTTACACGCAAACCACGTCCAGTAATCGTTCTTGAAGAAGACGGTGAGTCCGCACCAAAAGCCCGCAAGGTAGTTCGCAGTGGGTGGAGCGGTGTTGACTCCGTTAAGACTGGTGGCACCGATTACGCCGTTCGCTTGAAGTTGAGCGAAGAGACCCAGATCATCAAGTTCATTGGTGATGCCCCTTACGCTTCCTACGGTCAACACTGGTTGGAGCGCTCAGGTCAAAAGTCGTTCGTTTGCATTGGCGAAGATTGCCCACTATGCAAAGCAGGCAACCGTCCATCCAAGCGCCACGCTTTCAACGTCGCTCTGCTTACCGAAGGCGAAGACACAACGCTTCGTTCCTTGGAAGTTGGTCCTCGTGTTATTGACCAGTTGAAGAACTTTCACAACTCGGAACGCACGGGTCCTTTGGACAAGCACTACTGGGCGATCTCTCGCACAGGTAAGGGCGCCACTTCATCCACACTTCTTCAGATGGTGAAAGCCGCTGATCTTGAAGAATGGAACTTGTCCGCTATTACCGAGGCAGAAGCCATTGAGTTCAATGAGACTGCTTACAACGAGGACATCATCCAAGTACCAACTAAGCGTGACTTGATGCAAATTGCATCAGAAGAACTTGGCTACGACAACTAAGCCGTGCCTTTCCTTACTGAAACACTCACGGGGCGCCCAGCGCCCCGTGTTGTGTCCACCCTTGATGAGATACAAACAATTATTACAACTTGCCAAGAGGCAGGTGCTTTTGCCTTTGACATTGAGTCTCGTGGCATCCTTTCTCGCCATCCCGATGTGCTTGAGCATATTGAGAAGGATTGGAAACAGCACATCGCCAAATTGAAGAACCCTAGTCCTGACATCTCACGCAAAGCACGAGAAAAGGTAGAAAGCGATTACCTTAAGATGCTTGCCTTAGATCCTTTGCGTAACGAAGTCTTTTGGATTGGCATTGCTACCACAGGTATTTCTTGGGCTATCCCTATGGGGCATAGCCAAGGTTTCTTAGTTAGCCCCGAGGAAGTTGGTGATGGTACAACTACACCACCCGAGGGCTACCGCAAGATACTAAAGAACGGGCAAGAGTCCACAGCAAAGGCTCGTTACTTCATTCCTGCTGTATATGAAGAACCACCAACTCAATTATCTCGTTCTGTTGTGTTTGAGGCTTTGAAGCCTCTCTTCTTTAGTGACCTTACCAAGATTGGTCACAACGTAAAGTTTGATGCCCGTTCTATCAGCAAGTACTACGGTGAAGTACCCCCAGGCCCATATCGGGACACAATGTTGCTTCAGCATGCCATCAATGAGAACCTGATGTCTTACTCGTTAGAGAACTTGATTAAGCACAATTATGACAACCTAAACCCATACGCCAGCGAAGGCAAGTTGGGTAAGATCATTGATACTGTCCCCTTTGATATGGCTGCACGTTACGTGCACTTAGATGCACGCTGGACATGGATGCTTTACGAGCGCTTGGCTGGATACATCAAAAGCCAAGATGACCTTACCCGAGTGGTAGAGCAGGACTCTAAAGTGCTTCGTGTATTGATGCAAATGGAAAACGAAGGCATCCCAGTTGATCACCAGCGCCTCAAGCATCTTGGAACAGAGTTGGATGGCAAGATGAGAGACACACTGCTTGCCTTGTCCAAGTATGCACCTATTGGTTTTAATCCTGATTCCACAAAGCATAAGCAGGCTTTCTTATTTAACAAGAAGCGTGAAGGTGGACTGGGCTTAAAGCCTTTTAAAGAAACTAAAGGTGGCGCTCCTTCAGTAGATGAAGAGTCATTGCATCGGCTGGAGTCAAAGCATCCTGCGATTACTTTGCTTTTGGATTGGTCCGAAACGCAGAAACTTAAAACAACATATGTAGATGGGTTACTACCTAAGTTGTATAACGGACGATTGCACCCTTCCTTTCACTTGCACCGCACCGCAACGGGTCGCTTATCTGCGTCTAATCCAAACCTTCAGAACATCCCACGAGAGTCCAGTATCCGAAGTCTGTTTACTGCCCCCGACGGCTACACCTTGATGGTTGCTGACTACGATCAAATTGAACTCCGTGTTATGGCTATGTTCTCTAAAGACCCTGAACTTATCCACATCTTTAACAATGACATTGACATTCATGCTGGTGCCGCCGCACTCCTCTTTGGAAAGCCCGTAGAAGATGTGACCAGTGAAGAACGTCAGATTGGCAAAGGCGTTAACTTCCTTACTGCCTACGGCGGTGGTTATCAAAAACTGTCTCGCACCACGGGTATCACCGAGGAGCGGGCTAAGTACATGATTAACCGTTACTACGAGCAGTTCTCGGGACTAACTCAATGGAAGCGCCATGTCATATCACAAGCCCGTGGTAAGGGCTATGTAAAGACCCTGACAGGGCGTAGGCGTCGTTTACCCGACATTAAGTCTTTGGACGATGAGAAGCGCTCCAGAGCCGAGAGGCAGGCTATTAACGCCGTGGTGCAAGGCAGTGCCGCAGATATCTGCAAAGTAGCCATGATTGACATTGAAAAAGCCTTAGAAGGAACTGGTACTAAGATGTTGCTTCAGGTTCACGACGAAATCGTGACCGCAGTACCAGAAGACTCTTGGGAGACAGTTATGCCACAATTTATAAAAGCCATGGGAGATGGGGTCCTCCTTCGTGGAGTACCTCTACGAGTGTCCTGCAACGTTGCCCACAACTGGGCAGACGCTAAGTGATGACCGACATTGATAAGCGTAATTTCTATTTGATGCTTTCAGTTTCTGAGGGACAGACTTACGCCCACCAAATGGGTTTCTCACCACCATCAGTAGACGTTGAAGATGTAGAACTTGCAGACATCATGTCACGTTGGGGCGTTCTCATGGCTACAGATGTTTACAATGAAATTACCGAAGGTTCCCTTTGGTTTGCTGATTTTCTAGAAAAGTCCGATAAACTAATATCTCCCAAAGAAGAGATCATTTCGGTGTTCACTGTTTTTGGAATGGCTTTGCTAAATAAATTAATTGAGTCAGAAAAGATCCTACTTCTGTTGGATCAGTTTGAAATAGAAAGAGACGACGATGAGTGATTGGTGGGCAAAAAAGATTGCAGGAGAACGACCAACTCCTGAACGAACATACGCAACACCACCGACTTCCCCAGCCCTGCGTTTTCCTACGCCTCAAGCACAGCCACACAGACCATTGCAAGAAGGTGAACGCCAAGCAGTGCTTGATCCACAACGCCAACCTACAGAACAAATTGGAATGGGTGATGCCATCAGACTTTGGAAAGGTGGAGAAGCCGCACGTAAAGAAGGCAATATGTCGTGTCCTGAATGCGGAAGTAAAAACGTATTTAGTCGTGTGGGACGTGGTTCAAACAGTATGATCAACGGGGCACAGCCAGCACCACGTTGTTTTGAATGTGGCTGGAATGGTAAGTACGGACAAGCCGATCAATCAAGTTGGAGCGTTTAAATGTCAGATTACGAGAGCCTCAGATCCATTATCAATGCTATGAACAAGAAGTATGGTGAAGGGCATATCGTAAAAGGAAGTGACGTTCGCCAAGAAATGCCACGCATTACGTCGGGCATTCTTGCTTTTGACTTGATGCTTGGCGGTGGCTGGCCTGCTAACCAGTGGAGTGAAATCATCGGAGAAGAGTCATCGGGTAAGACCGCTCTTGCGTATAAAACCATTGCGGCTAATCAAGCGCTCAACCCCGACTTCTGCGCTCTTTGGGTTGCTGCTGAAGAGTACGTCCCTGACTATGCCAAGTCTCTTGGTGTAGACCTTGACCGTTTGTGGGTTGTTGAAACCAACATTATGGAACATGTTTACGATCTTGTTATCAAGACACTAGACAACCGTGCTGTAGACCTCATTGTTATTGACTCTCTTCCAGCGCTAGTTCCTGGTGATGAGTCAGAGAAAATGATGGAAGAGTTCACTGTTGGTTTAGGCGCACGCCTCACAGGTAAGTTCTTCCGCAAGTCTTCTAAAGCGCAAAAGCGCTCCTTGATCCATGATGAACGAGAGTGCACAGGATTAATGATTAACCAATGGCGTGAAAAGATTGGTGTGATGTACGGAGACAACCGTACGACCCCAGGTGGCAAGGCTAAGAATTTCCACTACTTCTCTCGTGTAGAGGTCAAGCGTGACGAATGGATTAAAACTAAAGATGAGACAGTAGGTCAAACTATTAAGGCTCGCACCATTAAGAACAAGACTTACCGACCACAACAAGTGGCTGTCGTGGATTACTACTTTGCTCCAACGCAAGGTTTTGATCGTGGTGACTTTGACACTACAAAAGACGTTGTTAACATTGCTATTGCATATGACTTGATTACCCGTGCAGGCGCTTACTACTCTTATGGTGAACAGCGTTGGCAAGGTAAAGATGCAGTTCTACAGTCCGTGCGAGAAGACACAACCCTTCGTGAAGGGATCACCAAAGCCGTCTTTGAGAAGTTTGGATTGGCGTGATCTTTGGTGGGGACGGTACAGACCGCAAAGCGATCAACAAGAAGTCCAAGCGCCAAGAGCAACGCTCTGCCAAGTCCTACAAGGGATCACGCAACGCAGGCTCAGGATCAGGTTGGCTTCGTAAGAATGACGTGCGCACTGCTGACATCCTCATTGAAAACAAGTTTACGACTAATGAAACTCAGATAACTCTTAAGCACAAAGATCTTGCAGAACTCATTGAGCGTGCCATTCTGGAAGATAGGCTCCCTGTATTACAGTTTGACTTACATAACCGACGCTATGTTGTTCTTACTGAAGATGACTTCCTAGAAATGAGTGGTTTAAATAATGACTGAAACACCATGGCACCTCCAAGAGTACAAGAAGGCGCTTACTGCTAAAGGTAAGGTTGTGCCTCTCGTACAAGGTTTGCTTATTCAACAACGCCTTGATTCCAACCGTGACACTCTGCATCTGCACCCTAGTGAAATCTCTAAGAAAGATTGGTGCCCACGCTCATCTTGGTACACCATCAAAGGCTACAAAGGCATTGAAGACAAGTTTGGCTTTCAGCGTTTAAACGTATTTGCTGAAGGTCATTCCATCCACTCCAAGTGGCAGAATTGGATTAAAGACTTAGGTTTTCTTAAAGGTATGTGGCAGTGCTCAAATACTATTTGTAACCACAAGTGGGAAGACACCTCCCCTAAAGCCTGCCCAAGTTGCGGTATCCCGTATCCGCTATATCGGGAAGTGCCTGTCACTAATGAATACCATCGGATCCTTGGACATGCTGACGGTATTGTAGATACAGGTAAAGAGCCGCCATTCTTGATTGAACTAAAGAGTGTGGGCGCTGGCACCGTGCGTTACGAAAGTTATGACATCTTTAAAGATGCTGACGGTAACCCCGATGAAATGTGGAAGCGCATTAGGCAACCCTTCCCATCACATGTCCGACAAGCCATGCTCTACATGTACTGCACGGGCATACACACCATGGTTTTTATCTATGAATGGAAAGCCACCCAGGACGTAAAAGAGTTTGTGGTGCATTTCCAGCAAGAGTTAGTAGATCCTATTTTGACCGCTTGCGAAACGGTTACCAAAGCGCTAGATTCATCTATCCCACCTATGCGTCCTGCATGGGTGAACGATTCAGACCACAAAACATGCAAGACATGCCCACACAAAAAGACATGCTGGAAGGAAGACAATGACAACACGAACTATTACACGACCAGAGCCATTAACACAGACAACACAGACACAAACGACAGCGCAAGCGCAGTTCAGCAAGAAGTTCACACTGCCACCACGCCCGACATCGGAGATTCCACAGTTACCCGAGTATCTGGACGAGTTATCCGACGCTGAACTTATGTCCCTTTACGGGGAACTCATGGCGTGGGTTTCTTACGCTAAAGCCGAGTTAGTTACAGCAGAGATTGACGAAGAGCGCCAAGCCAACAATTGTCGCATCATTGAAGCGCAGATACTGATCGGTCAATGGGGAGACAACGCTAAAGGTGACACCGTCACACTTGCTAAAGCACGCCGTGATGTTGACCCTCGTGTAATTGAGCAGCAAGAAGCGCACCTCAACACTCGTGCTTACCGCAAGATGGTGGACTCAGTATTTGAAAGATGTGAGCGAAGCGCTCAAGTGCTCTCCCGAGAACTGAGTAGACGTATCAGTGTGGCTCCACAAGAGCGCCGTCAACACAGGTACCTTCCGTGACAATCTCACTTTTGCGGAATCAGGCTCTTGGGTACATCCCCCCAACACCCCTGACTCCAGTGTTATCGGATTCGGTTACATCCACAACTCACGAACTTCTTTTCAGCGTTGCAAATTTCCTTGGGCATCCTGTTGGGTATCTGCAAGAGCAACAAGGAAACCTTGTTCAAAACATTCTGCCAAACCCAAAGACAGAGTATTCACAGATATCCACATCCTCTAAAGTCAACTTAGATTTACACACCGAGTCATGTTTCCATCCATACCTTCCAGATTACGTTTTACTTTTGTGTTTGCGAGGTGACCCTGCTGCTGCAACTACTTATGCCGACCTTGATGACATCCTTCCTGACTTAAGCGACAAGAGCATAGAGATACTTAAACAACCCTGGTTTCGTACTTCTGTTGATGAAAGTTTTAGAACTAACGGAGAGCCTGATCAACCAAGAGACCTTCCTGTTCTATACGAACTACCAGATGGTACGCACCGAATAAAGTATGACAAAGCCGTCATGGTAGGTCTTTGGAAAGACGCCGTATCGGCTTTAGAAGAATTAAACGAAGTTATTGAGAAGCACACCTCAACAGTTATTCTTCAAACAGGAGACTTACTTGTTATTGATAACGCCACAACGGTGCATGGTCGCAGACCTTTTCAAGCCCGCTATGACGGTACAGACCGTTGGTTACAACGTGTCCTCGTACGTAAGAGTGTTAAAGATATGCCTCACAAACATTGCACTAAAACAGGTTACTTAATCATTACTAAATACACGGAGTAAGTATGTCTAAAGATGAAATGCCGTTAAGTGAAACTGTCCGCCTCATGGCTGACGTCATCAGAGAAGGAAAAGGCAGAGTTCAAGTTAACTTTGAGCCATCTTTTCTTTATGAAATTGCTAATGTCTTGTCACACTACGAAGATTGGGAATGGGAGTTTGGTAATGGGCAACAAGAATAAAGCCAAAGGCACTTCTTATGAGGTCTTGGTTCGTGACCACCTCATTGCTAACGGCTTCCCTAATACGCACAGGACAGCCCTTGCAGGCGGATTAGACTCTGGAGACTTGCACGGTATACAACGACCAGACACTCAACGCAAAGTCTGTGTGCAATGTAAGAATGACAAGTCCTTCAATATCAGTGGATGGCTTAATGACACTGTAGAGCAAGCAAAGCGTTTGAATGACGCTGTTCCTGCACTGGTTGTGAAGAGGAAAGGTAAGGGGGAAAAAGCACTGGGTGAATCGTATGTTGTGATGCGCTTAGATGACCTGATTGAACTCTTAAAGGAAGCAAATTACTCCTAAACTTTGTGAACAATATAAATAACTTGTTCTATTAGGAGTCCTACAATGTCACAAGAACTACACACACCTATTGACGATATCTTAAAAGTCTCAGGAAGTAGTAACCCACAAAGTGTTGGTTCTATTCTTGCTCGTGCGGTTAACGCAGGGCAAGCACCCAAGATGCGTGCTATCGGCGCCAGTGCTGTCAATCAAGCAGCCAAAGCAGCAGCAATCGCCCGAGGCTTTGTTGCCCCACGTGGTATTGATCTCACTTATATTATCGGCTTTGATGATATTATTGGAGACAACGGAGAAGCCATCTCGGCTATCTCATTTAAACCAGTCGTGAGGTAGTAATGGGTATCTTTAATAAACTTCGTGGTGGCAGTGGCGGTTATACAGGACAGCCACCAGCAAAAGCACAATTCGGTGGCGGTATGCCTGGACGTCTCCCTCCTGGTCCCCCTGCTCGTCCAAGTACAAAGGGTGGACTTCCTCCTATATCAACGATGAGCCAAGCAGACAAAGATAACAAAGGCATTCAACTAAAGATTCAGAGTACTCGCATGACAGCCGATCAACATCGGATGAGTGGTGGGCATGCAAGTGCTGACACCTACTATCGTAGAGCCGATGAGATGGAAAGTCGTTTGAAGCAAGGCGCTCCTCAACTTGACGATAACGCAATGTCTAAAATTAGACCATCACAAAACTTGCGTGATACGCCAGGAAGTGGTTGGGGACGATCCCTGTAAACAATGGCTCGTAAAAAGCACTTTCACGCAGGCAAGTCACCAGATGGCAAAGACCTAGTATGGAATGGATCAGCGTTTCAGGCAAAAGAATCCTTTAGTTCGGCTCCTGATTCACAGCCATTCAAGATTTGGGATATGCCCAATATGTCACGAGGTAGCGCAGAGCCAACAGAACGAATAGTTCCTGAAGTGCATACCCCTGCACGAGCACCTGGAACCAACGGTCCAGATGACAAAGGCTATGAGGCAAAACTTACCAGCAG
>Ga0214919_10002795_pt1 | contig 27007 bp, 22 predicted proteins | sample LL1503_MetaG_FD_177994 | JGI IMG/M metagenome (GOLD analysis project Ga0214919, IMG submission 177994) | Freshwater microbial communities from Lake Lanier, Atlanta, Georgia, United States - LL-1503 | ecosystem: Environmental > Aquatic > Freshwater > Lake | place: USA: Georgia | collected...
TCCTCGCTTTCGTATTCAAAATTAAATCCCGCCTCGTTATTGAAAGCGGACATTTTAACTTTGCCCAAAGCGGACATTACAACTTTGCTCCCACAGGCCTAGTGATTAATAATGACATCTGATCTCTTCTAGTTATAATCCGCGCCCACTTTTTAAAGATAAAGCATTTAAAAAAATAAATTGAAAGGGCCCCATGTTATGAAAAAAATTAAAAAATCTAAAAAATTTAAAATTAAATTTTGGGTGAGTTTGTTAGTTATATTTTTAGTTTTACTGGGCGGGTATTTTTATTTTTCTAAAAATTTTTCTACCCAAAATAAAATTCATAATTTTCCAGCCCCTGTTGTTTCAGTGACTAAAGTCAGTATTCAAACGCAGCCCATATTTCTGATTGCCCTAGGGACTTTAATAGCCCCCAATGATGTGACGCTCATGGCTGAGCAAAGTGGTCAAATTAAAAGTATTAATTTTAAAAGCGGAGACTTAGTCAAAGCAGGGGATTTATTATTTAAAATCGATGATGTCAGTCAAAAAGCCCAAGTGGCTCAAGCCCAAGCCAATTATCAAAATGCACAGGCTGAATATCAAAGATATCTAAATTTAAATAAGACCCCTGGCATGGTCTCGAAAGAAAATTTAGATCAAAACAAGGCGAATTATTTAGCCGACTTAGGGGCTCTGGACCAAGCTCAGAAAAATTTAAACGAGACTGAAGTCAAAGCGCCTTTTGATGGCATTGTGGCAGCACCCCAGGCGGTTCGTGGAGAGATTGATAGCAATGGGAATTCTTTAAGCAATATTACCCAAATAGCCCCAGGTGCTTATGTCACCGCTGGGACGGCTTTAGTTGAAATTGTTGATCAGAAAGATTTATTAGCCCAGTACACCTTGCCTCAAGAAGACTTTTCACTGGTTAAAAATGGTCAGAAAATTACTTTGAGCGTGAATGCCTTTAAAAATCAATTATTTAATGGCTTAGTAAATTATATTTCGCCGAGTTTAAATACTTTAACTCGGACTTTTACCGTCAGAGCGAAAATAGAGAATACAGATGGGAAATTATCTCCAGGCATGATGGTGAAAGTCACCCAGTTAATTAATCCAGATCATCAGGCTTTAGTGATTCCTGCTATGAGCTTAATGGTTGATCTAGAGGGTTTTCATGTGTATGGGATCAAAGACTCCAAAGTGATTTCTATTCCAGTCAAAGCAGGGGAGCGTTATGGGAATAACATCGAGATTTTAAGTGGTTTAAAACCTGGAGATCTGGTGGTTTCTGCGGGAATGCAAAAAGTGCATGAGGGGCAGGTGGTTAAGATTTCCCCTTTTTGATTAAACCTCGCGGCAGGGCGGACACGCAGGTCCGCCCCTACGCCTGGCCGTTTTTTGTAGGGGCGGACCTGCTTGTCCGCCCTAGTGCTAAGGAATTCTTTCTATGCGTCTGACTCATCTTTGTATCGAACGTCCTGTTTTTGCCTGTGTCTTGAGCCTGGTCTTAATTGTCCTCGGCATCATGTCTTATCAGCAATTACAAATTCAATTTGCACCGACGGTCTATGAGCCGCATTTAAATATAAAAATTAATTATCCAGGGGCATCAGCCGCTCTGATTGAAGAAACCGTCGTTCAGCCTTTAGAAAACTCACTAGCTCAAACGCCGAATCTTACATTTATGCACTCTGCCAGTGATGCGGAATCTGCGAGTATTCATCTTTCTTTTAAAGCCTTGTCTAAAGAAGACTTTTTAATGGCTCAGTCTCAAGTCATGCAAGAAATTGCGCAGGTACAACTACCCACAGGGACTTCTCAGCCAAAAATTTATTCTGGCAGTGAAAACTGGCCTGAAATGTTTATTGGGGTCATGGACAAATACAAAAATGATATAGCGCTAGCCGACTATGTTCAAAATAATATTGTCAAACCACTAGAGCATATTCCAGGGGTTTCTTTAGTCGATGTGAACTCCAGAACACCGGCTTTAAGGCTAACTCTTCATCCCCTAGAAATGGCCCGACTAGGCATTACCGTGAGTCAGCTAAAACAAGTGATGCAAGACAATAATCAGTCTGTGCCATTGGGTTATCTTGTTAGTCAAGATCAAGAAATACCGCTCAATGCAACACTCACATTACCCAGTGTTCAGGCGTTTCAAAATTTGATTATTGGCAAATCAGGGTCTGGTGGATTGATTAAATTAAGCCAAGTCGCGGATGTTTCTGTGGGGCCTCTCACGGTTGGTGGCGACTATAGCTTAATCAACGGCCAGTCTGGTGTGACCTTGTCTATTAGTTTTACAGACGATGCCAATCCAATCATTGTTGGCGGTCTAGTTAAAAAGACTTTAAAACAAATGAATTTAAATTTGCCCAGTGGCATGACCATGAAAGTTTTATTTAGCACGGCAGATGTTTTAAAACAGTCTGTCTTAGAAGTCATGCGGACTATTCTCTATGCGGTACTTTTGGTGTCTTTAGTGAGCTTAATTTTTTTAGGTCGGCCAAAAATAGCTTTAATTCCTATTGTCACTATTCCTGTGTGTTTAATAGGCGCTTTAACTTTAATTTGGCTCTTTGGTTTTAGCATTAATATCATGACCCTCTTAGCGCTAGTCCTGGCGACAGGCTTGGTGGTCGATGATGCCATTGTTGTTTTAGAAAATTGCCATCGACATGTAGAAGCGGGCTTAGATCCTAAAAGTGCCACTCATAAATCTTTAAAAGAAATTGCTTTTGCAGTTTTAGGCATGACGGTGTGTTTGCTTGCTGTTTATATTCCGACGGCTTTTATTTCAGGCCATACGGCGATTTATTTTCGAGAGTTTGCGTTTACTTTAGGTGGGGCTGTTTTAATTTCAGGCTTTGTTGCTTTGACCCTCACGCCCATGATGTGCTCGAAAATTTTGGGACATAAAAATAATTTAAAAAACAAAAATAATTTAAAAAATAAATATGAAAATTTAATAGATCAGAGTTTTGAGAGTTTAAAAAAACAATATCAAAAATTATTAACACTAATTTTAAAATTAAAAATTGGGGTTGCTGGTATTTTTATTTTATTAATCTTGGGCTCTGTTTTTATATTTAATAATATTCCAACCGCGCTGATGCCGCCTTTTAACATGGGCTTTATTTATTTTGGAACCATGGCGCCTTTATCAGCCAGCGTGAGTTACACGGAAGATCAGACCCTCAAAGTTTTAAATCAAGTCGAGAAAATACCGGGTGTTAATTCCATTTGGTCTTGGGCGGGTGGTATTGGTAAAGATAGTAATCATGGCAATGCGTTAATTACTTTAAATTCTGGCTATGCCATTAATCACTCGGATCAAATCTTGTCTCAGATTCAGGCTATTGGTCAGCAAGACCCTGCTTTACTCGTCTTTGCTGTAAACATTGATCCTTTTTCGCAAGACCAATCCAGCAGTAATGCGTCGGGAGATATTAATTTTAGTTTGAATGGCATTGTGAGTTATCAAGAATTAGCGCAATCCGCCAATTTATTAAAAGCCGCGCTCTTAAAAAATCCGATGGTTCAGAACGTTGATATTGGACTCCAGATGAATCAGATCCAATACAATGTGTCTATTAATAGAGAGTTAGCGGCAGATTTGGGCGTTTCTATTAGTACGATTACGGATAACTTAGAAGCTTTTATTGGTGGCGCTGAGCTGGGTGTGAACTACATGGCCAATAACAATAGCTATCCGATTATTATGCAAATGCCGGAAAATAAACTGACTGATTTTTCTTTATTAAATAATTTATTTGTAGAGACGGCGAGCGGCGAATTACTTCCAGTGTCTGAATTTGTGAGCTTTAAAGAAACCAGTGATTTAAGTTCCAGATTTCATATTAATCAGATGCGTGCAGCGCCCATGGGGCTGACTTTAAAACCTGGTACACCGCCTGGATTGGGTGTGCATCTGATTCAAAATACGGCGGATCAAGTTTTATCTTCCAGTGTTGAAGTGACGTTTAGTGGGCAGTCGCAAAAATTATTAGAATCTAATAATTCAATGCTTTGGATTTTTGTCTTGGGCCTTATTTTTATTTATTTAGTTCTAGCGGCTTTATTTGAAAGCTTCTTAGACCCGCTTATTATTTTACTCACTGTCCCGCTTTGTATTATCGGCGCGGTTTTAGTTTTATTACTGATGCCTTCTGGATCTCTCAATGTCTTTACGGGGGTCGGCTTAGTGACTTTGATTGGTCTTGTGGCCAAGCATGGGATCTTAATTACTAATTTTGCGAATCAGCTAAGAGCAGAGGGCTTAGATTTAATCAGCGCTATTACACAGGCGGCCTCTATTAGATTAAGGCCTATTTTAATGACGACTTTGACCATGATTCTTGGTGCGGTGCCTTTGTTATTTTCAGAAGGGCCAGGCGTTGACGCAAGGCAGCAAATCGCCGTAGTGATTATTGCGGGCTTAATTATTGGGACGATTTTTTCTTTATTAATCGTCCCGGTGGCTTATGTTTTATTAGATGGGCTTAAAAAAATTAAAAATTAAATATATCACCTCTCCCCTGGTGGGAGAGGTCGAGGGCTTTGCCCGAGGGAGAGGGGGTTAGTGATCAATAGTCAGCACTCAGATTTTTTACAGGCGCAGATTAATAAATTCCCAAATTTTTTTGAGAGTTATTTAAAGCAATCATCAGCATCTCTCTTCCTCAAGAGGGACGAAGACAAGCTTCGCCCCTCCACTGTTTTATCTGGGGAGAGACGAGATCAAGACAAGAATCAAATCATGTCGGAGCTTAAAAAAATCTTTCGAGATTTTAGAAATCAAGAAATAAGTTTAATAGGCTTAAGAGATTTAAATAGAAACAATAATTTAAATCATACAGGTCAACATGTTTTAGAGACTTGTTCCCAGCTTTCAGATTTAGCTGAATTAATTATTCAAAAAGCTTTAAAAATTTTACAAGAAATTAATAAAACAAATTTTGATCTTGATATCTTAGCCATGGGAAAGTTAGGCGGCCATGAATTAAATTTTTCGTCTGATATAGATCTAATTTTTGTGTTGTTTCCCTCTGTGTTGCCCTCTCCCCCAACCCCTCTCCCACGCGTGGGAGAGGGGCGATATTCGCCTGGTGTAGGGGCGGACCTATGTGTCCGCCCTGTGATTAATTTATTACAAGAATTAATTGATCTATTAGATACACCTACTGAAGACGGGCGAGTTTATAGAGTCGATATGAGATTAAGGCCCTTTGGTCAGTCAGGGCCTTTAGTTATGACCGAGTCTCAGCTGATGGATTATTATCAAAATCATGGTCGAGATTGGGAAAGATATGCGTTAATTAAATCTAGGTTTTTAATCAAGCCTCAAGAAAAAAATAGGTTAGCCTGCGAGAAATTCTTACAAGATTTTGCTTATAAAAATAAAAATCTAGAAAAAGATTATTCAGGCGCGGATTATTCGATGCCCGAGATTATTTTAAATATTTATACGGCTATTCAGAAAGATCAAAAAGAACAAAAAATCTTAAAAAATAAGACGCATTATTTAAATATCAAATTATCCGAGGGGGGAATTAGAGAAGCTGAATTTATTGTTCAAGCCTTGCAATTAAAATATGCCGGGCAAGATAAAGTTTTAAGACATCGATCTTTTATTAAAGCTTTAATGGCCCTAGCTTCGCAGAAAATAATCACAGACCATCAAGCGAGCGTTTTAGAAGAAAGCTATTGTTTTTTAAGAGACCTGGAAAATAAATTACAAATAAAATCTGATCAGCAAACTCATGCCTACCCTTTAGATTTAAGCAATTTAAATAACCTAAATAATTTTAATAATTTTAAAAATCTAAATTATTCAAAAAATAATGGTCTTAGAGAAAGCATTGCCCAGATGATGGGTGAACCATCAGCCAAAGATTTAGATCTAAAAATAAAATTTCATCAGGACAGAATTATTCAAGCGCGGCGAAATTTTTTAGAAAATAAAAATCAAAATAAAGAGACGGAGGGCGCTGAATTTTTGCTTCTCACACCGAGGGAAAGATCAAGGACTTTGTCCGAGGGAGAGGGTGTGTTAGTTGATAAAATAATCCGCCGCCCTGACGACGACACCAGCCGAATTTATGATTTAAACATTTGGGCAAGACCTAAAATATCTAATTATTTTGAAGAAATATCTTCCCAAGATCCGCGCTGTCAAAATTTACTAGACCAGCTTAAAAAGCCCATTCTAGAGGCGATAGATAGGCAGGAAGATTTTAATTTAGCGAAAAATATGATGCTGGACGTTTTAAATAATATTAAAAATAAAAGAAGTTATTTAAGCCTCTTAATCTCTAATACAAGACAGCTAGACAAATTACTTTATTTTCTAAACCGATCTATTTTTCTGAAAAATTTAAGTCTGCAATATCCCGGCGTTTTGCCTTTATTCTGGGTCCAAGATGAATCAGAGCCGAGATCTAAGAGTGAATTAAAGCAATACTTAGATCAGCATTTACAAGGCTTAGAGACGCTGGAATTAAAATTAGAATATCTAAAAGAGCAGAAATTATTACAGCTTTGCCGTATTGCGATTTCTGATCTTGAGCATAAATATCCCATCATGCGTATCAGTGATTTTCTGACAGAGCTTGCTGAAGTTATTTTAGATTTAGCCTGTGATTTAACTTGGCATGAAATGATTGACCAGTACGGTTTTCCTGCGGGGATTAAAGATGCCAGCGACCCTGGGTTTATGATTGTTGCCTATGGGAAATTAGGGGGCTTGGAGCTGAGTTATAGTTCGGATCTTGATTTGGTTTTTATTTATCAATATCCAGAAGGTTTTTCTAATGGCGAAAAAAAGATTACCCAGGAAGAATTTTATATTAAATTGGCTCAGAAATTTTTAAATGTTTTACAAGATAAAACTGCCTTGGGTTCTTTATATCCCATTGATAATAGATTAAGGCCGGGCGGGAATTCAGGCTTATTGGTTCACTCTATTAACCAGTTCTCAAAATATCAGCACGAAGAAGCCTGGACTTGGGAGCATCAGGCCCTACTAAGAGCTCGGCCGATATTTTCAAATTTAGATTTAAACGCACATTTTGATCAAATTAGATTAGATGTTTTGTGCTTAGAAAGAGATCCGGAAAAATTAAAAAAAGATGTTCTAAGTATGCGGGAAAGAATGCGTGAGAATAAATTAAAAAAAATAAAACTAGATCTAAAGCAAACCCTAAAACAAGCCCAGGGGGGCTTGGTAGATATTGAATTTCTGGTGCAATATTTAAGCTTATTGCATGCTCATGATAATCCCGTGCTAGTCAGATATACGGATAATATTAGAATTCTAGAAGCGCTTTCAGATCAAAATTTTTTAAATAAAAAAGACGCGGATTTTTTAATAGAAACGTATCGTCAATATAGAAACTTTTTACATCAAGAGACTTTGTTAGGGGGCAGATTAGATAGTCTGGAGAGCTTGAATAATTTAAATATCTTTGAAAAAGAGAGGGGCAGGGTTTGGGAAATTTTTAAAAGATTTTTATATTAATTTTTGATTATATTTTTTGATTATATTTTTTGGAGTCATAGAAAGCCTTGCCAAGAAAACTAAAACTTAAAATGGCTGAGAGCGCAGCCGGAATATGTATAAAAACTTCAGAAAATAAAATTAACCCCAAAATACCCATCGCATAGTGGGCGCCATGTTCCAGATAAATAAAATTTTGTAATGTATTTTTCTTGAGTAATTTTAAAGTGAGAGATCTCACAAAGACCGCGCCAATGCCTAAGCCCGTCATCATGATGAGGGGGTCTTTGGTAAACGCAAAAGCACCCAGAACGCCATCAAGGCTAAAAGAGGCATCTAGTACTTCGAGATAGATAAATAAAAAAAGCCCAGAAAGCCGAAGGCCAGAGAGTCTGATTCCGAGATGGTTTAAACAGATTTGAATTAAGAGGCCTAGATAAAAGGCAATGGCTTCAGATCGGCCCATAGTGAAATATAAAACAAGAGAAAAAATTAAGCCCAGAAAAAATAGAAGCCCAGGTGTTTTAAAAAATAATTTAAATAATTTTGATTTTTCAATCTTGAGCCAGGATTGATGTGCTTGATCAGGGTTTTGTTGATCTTTAAAAAAATTGAAGAAAACCATGAGTAAAAATCCCGCGCCGAAACTATATAACACACCAGAATTTTTCATCACGGCACTTTGATAATCTGCAGGATGATGAAGGGCTAATAAGAAAACATGATGTAAGTTAATATGACTTGTCAGTGAGACTAAAATAAACGGAAATAAAAATCGAACCCCAAAAACTGCGATCGGTAAGCCAATCCAAAAGAAACTTTTCTTCCAGAAAGCGGACATTTTTTTTAACACTTTGGCGTTGACTATCGCGTTATCAAAGCTAATAGAAATTTCAAGAAGGGCTAATAAAAGAACAATGCTTAAGCTCTCTAAAAGCAGAGAAGCTTGATGAGAAAAAACATAAAAAAATATAAAACCCAAAAGGGCTAAAATAGAAATTAAAATAGATGAAAAAAAGTCACGCATTCAAAAATTATCCCCATAAAAAAACCGCCCGGAGGCGGTCTTTTATTTTAATGATTAGTGATAAAACTAATGATTAATGATGATGGTGGTTAGCCTCACAGGAGCTGCCGCCGCAAGCTCTTGCAATGATCATAGAGATCAAAGCACCGATTGCGAAACCGATCAAGCCCCAAGCGAGGACCATCCAGTTTGCAGAGCAAGCAGGTTCCATGCCATGGACGTGCATGAGTGAAATCAAGATGCCCAAAGCGAAGCCTAAAGAACATAGAACTTTAAATATGCATTTCATCGTTTATCTCCTGTTGGTAAAATGCCCGGGCCCGAGTATAGAGAAGAAAATTTTTTTTGGGCAAGGCCTATTTTTCAGTGTTACTGTCTTTCGGTATTGAGAGGATGACAATGTTGTAATTTTTCAGCTTGACGCTCTTAGTTCCGAACACAATAATACGCCCGCTTCGAATTCCCTTAATTTTTTATATCAGCCTTGTGGAGAGCTTGCCCCATGACATCCAATTCTAATTCTTTTAAAAACGCTAAAAATATCTCAGGAAATTTTGTCTATAGCCTGAAAGATCTCGAAAAAAATACGAATAAAAATATCAAAAGATTGCCCTATTCCATCAGGGTCTTAGTTGAAAACATGCTGAGACATTCCGTATCTTCTTCAAGTCAAGTCAATGAACAAGATATTCATAAAGTTTTAGATTGGCAGCCAAAAGACGCAGATCGTCCTGAGATTCCCTTTAAACCAGCTCGTGTGGTCATGCAAGACTTTACCGGCGTTCCAGCCGTTGTAGATCTTGCTTCTATGCGAGAAGCTGTGAAAAAAGCGGGGGGGGATCCTTCAAAAATTAATCCCCAAGTTGAAACCGCCATGGTCATTGATCATTCAGTCCAAGTTGATTTTTTTGGAACGAAAGATTCTTTTCAAAAAAATGTGGATTTGGAATTTGAGAGAAACTCTGAGCGTTATAAATTATTAAAATGGGGTCAAAAGGCGTTTAATAATTTCAAAGTAGTGCCACCTGGCATGGGAATTATTCATCAAGTTAATCTCGAGTATTTGTCTCAAGTTCTCATGACTGAAAAAAATAGAACGGGCGAAGTTTTAGCTTACCCAGATAGCTTAGTCGGAACGGATTCTCACACCACCATGATTAATGGCTTAGGCGTTTTAGGCTGGGGTGTCGGTGGCATTGAGGCAGAGGCTGCTTTATTGGGCCAGCCTTGTTATATGGTTTTACCAGACGTCGTGGGCATGAAATTAAAAGGTAAATTAAAAGAAGGCGTTGTTGCGACTGACTTAGTTTTAAGAATCACCCAAGACTTAAGAAAATTTGGCGTGGTGAATAAATTTGTTGAATTTTTTGGCGAGGGCGTGAGCAATCTTTCTCTTCCCAATCGTGCAACGATTGCCAATATGGCCCCAGAATACGGCGCAACCATGGGCTTTTTCCCTGTCGATGCTGAGACTGTTAGATATCTAAGATCATCTAATAGAGCAGAAGCCGCGGATAGAGTTGAATTATTAATGCGAGAGTTAATGCTTTATAGGGAAGATGCTGCTGAACAGCCTGAATATTCAGCCGTCTTAGAATTAGATTTAGATTCAGTGGATTCGACTTTGGCGGGACCTAAAAGACCGCAAGATCGTGTGCCTTTTAGAAAATTAAAAGCAGATTTTCAAGAGACTTTATCTAATCAACCTGGTTTGAGAGGTTTTGGAATCGCCAAAGATCAGCTGGATAGAAAAGTTAAAGTCGAAGGCATGGATGCAGAATTAACCCATGGTTCTGTAGTCATTGCGGCTATTACTTCTTGTACGAATACGTCGAATCCTTATGTCATGGTCGGCGCTGGTTTATTAGCCAAGAAAGCGGTTGAGAGGGGCTTAATGGTGAAGCCCTATGTCAAAACATCTTTGGCGCCTGGCTCTCAAGTTGTCACAGCGTATTTAACACAATCTGGATTGTTACCCTATTTAGAAAAATTAAAATTTGACGTCGTGGGCTATGGCTGTACGACTTGTATCGGCAATAGCGGGGCCTTATCTGACGAAATTATTGCAGCCATTCAAGCGGGTGATTTAGTCCCAGCGGCGGTATTAAGTGGAAATAGAAACTTCGAAGGTCGGATTAATCCGCATGTCAGAGCAAATTATTTAGCATCTCCCATCCATGTGGTTGCTTATGCTTTGACGGGAACAGTCGATTTTGATCCTGAAGTAGACGCCATTGGAAAAGATCAAGCTGGCAAAGAGGTGTATTTAAAAGACATTTGGCCATCGAATAAAGAAATTGCAGACGTAGTCGAATCAGTCATTACGCCAGAGATGTACAAAGACAGATACAGTACGGTTTTTGAGGGGACGGGTGATTGGAAAAAATTAGCAGTGCCTACTGGCGAGCTTTATGATTTTGATTCGAACTCAACTTATATCCAGTGTCCATCTTTCTTCGAAAATTTTGCGAGTTTTAAAGGCCAGCAAGATATTATTTCAGCACCGACTTTACTCATGTTGGGAGATAGTACAACGACCGATCATATCTCTCCTGCTGGCAGTATTCCTGAGGCTTATCCTGCTGGGCAGTATTTAAAATCTCATGACGTTGATAAAAAGGATTTTAATTCTTATGGCTCACGTCGAGGCAATCATGAAGTCATGATGCGCGGGACCTTTGCCAATACCCGTATGAGAAATATTTTAGCGGGTGGCAAAGAAGGCGGATTGACTAAATATCATCCAACCGGTGAGCAAATGTATGTCTTCGATGCTGCGATGAAATACAAAGAAACCAATACGCCCTTAGTTATTCTTGCAGGCAAAGAATATGGCACAGGAAGTTCTAGAGACTGGGCTGCTAAAGGGACTTTCTTATTAGGCGTTCGCGCTGTGATTGCAGAGAGCTATGAAAGAATACATAGATCTAATCTAGTGTTCATGGGGGTTTTACCCTTGCAATACCAAGAGGGGGAGTCTGCTGATTTTCTAGGCTTAAACGGTGCTGAGCAATTTACTATTTTGGGTGTTTCAAAACTCAAAGTGGGTCAATTAGTCCAAGTTGAAGCTAAGAAAACCAATGGCCAGGTTATTAAATTTATGGTCAAGGCGCGTTTAGATACGGAGTTTGATGTTCAGTATTTTAATAATGGCGGGATTTTGCAGACGGTGTTAATTAACCTAATGAAGTCCTAGTTTTTTTCTTGTCATTTTAAATTTTAATAAGTCTGAAAAGAAATTTTCAGACTTATTATTTTGTGTCAAAAAATTTCTGTGAATGACATCTTAATAAAATTCGGTATAGTCGCGGGCTCTTAAATATTTAAAAAATTATTCTTATGTTATTAAAATCCATTGGTGCCACTTTAATTATTACAGGAACAGCTGTTGGTGCAGGGATGCTAGCCATCCCTTTGGTCACGGCATCTTTTGGGTTTATAGACTCAGCGATTTTATTAATTTTTTGCTGGGCCATGATGTTATATACAGCCATGCAAATTCTCGAAGTGAATTTATCTTTTCCAAGAACCGCCAGCTTTTCAACCATGGCCATTAAAACAACGGGGCCTATTGGTGCCATTGTGACTTGGATTACGCTTTGCTTTTTATTATTTGCCCTGACGGCCGCTTATATTACGGGTGGCTCGGCTTTATTGGGTAATTTATTGTCGACTATTTTTTCTAAACCTCTTATCTCTAATTCAAATTGGGCTCATGGGCTCTATGTTTTGATTTTTACTGGTTTTCTGGGTGGCTTTGTTTTTTTCGGGACTCGACCTGTTGATTATTTAAACAGGCTCTTGATGTTTGTTAAGCTGGGCGCGTTTTTTATTTTAGTGTTTTTATTACTGCCCCATGTGAATTTTTCGAATATTTTTTATTTTAATAAATCTGAAATTATCACTTCTCAGATAGCGCTATCTCAGCAGCCGCATCACACCGTAGATTTTTATAAGCTCTTATTAGCCATCCCTATTTTAATGACCTCTTTTGGATTTCACCCTGTGATTCCCAGTATTAGATATTACATTGGCGAGCATCCTCGAAGATTGCGTTGGATTATTTTCGTGGGATGTACTTTGCCTTTAGTGATTTATCTTTTATGGGAATTATGTACTTTGTGTGTCTTGCCTGCACAGGGTGCAGGCTCTTTGGCTCACCTGGTTTCCCAAGGGGGATCTGTGGGCGAGATGGTGAAATTATTAGAAGATTATTTAAATAATAATTTGATCAAATTTTTTATTAATTTATTTACCGATGTTGCGATTACGACTTCTTTCTTGGGTGTTACTTTAGGGCTTTTTGATTTTTTATTAGATGGCTTAAAAATCAATCGGTCCAATTTGTATTTAAAAATATTAGTCTGGTTCGTGATGTTTTTAATTCCAAGTTTAGTCGCTCTATTTTATCCCTCAGGCTTTGTGAAAGTTTTAGCTTACGCCAGTATTTTTGTGGCTGTTTTATTATTAATTTTGCCAGCTTGGATGCTCTATCAAAAAAGGTGTGTGACTCAAAAAATTGCCAGATTTAGTTTTTCTCATGCTGGCTTGCTCTTTACTGTCTTGCTTGGCCTTGGGGTGATTGTTCTGGCCCTCTTGTCCTGTCTCTAAGATTCTGAAATACTCGCCGGCTTGTTTGAGCTGGTCTGGTTTTTTTGGCCTAATTATTTAATGGATTAATAAATAACAAAAATGGATAAGTTACTACCTTTTGCACTTGAGAATATTTATTGGGTAATTGGCCTATTGGTCTTAATAGTCCTGTATTTTTTGGTTGAATTTCGAAATAGAAATTTTGGGATTTTAGAAATTACGCCCCAGTCTGGTGTTTTTTTAGTCAATAGAGAAAAAGCCAAATGGGTGGATATTCGGCCAGACAATTTATACCAGCAGGGTCATATTGCGGATGCACTGAGCTTTGATCCGAAAGTGTTTGATAAAGCAGAATCTAATTTAAAAAGATTCCAAAAAGTGCCTTTAATTATCGTCTGCGAGCGGGGCTTAAGTGCAAAACCTGTTGCTGCTAAATTAAAGAAAGCAGGTTATCAGGTCCGTGTTTTACAAGGCGGTATGACTGCTTGGAGAAAAGCGGCCATGCCTGTTTCAGTGACTAGTTTAAAAACTAAAAAAATATAAAAATTTATTTAATTTAAGGAGCTTTCCCATGACTCAAGACAGTCAATTTGACCCCACTAATTCTGAATCTATTAATTCTGCTAGCGCTAATACCGCTAGTTCTAATGCAAGCACTTCTGGTAATGACTTTGTGGCGAATAATACAACGCAGCAAAAGCCGCCATTTCAGATTCATAAAATTTATGTCAAAGACTGTACCTTTGAGATGCCTGCAGGGACCTCTATTTTTACGAAAGAGTGGAAGCCAGAGCTCAGTGTTCAAATCGGGACGGTGTCTAAGCCTTTGGCCGAAGAAAACACCCATGAAGTGACACTTGAAGTGAAATGCGAAGTGAAATCAGCGGGTGAATTAGCTTTCAAATTAGAATTGAAACAGTCTGGGATTTTTGGGGTCCATGGATTAGAGCTCGCGCAATTACATCATACGTTGGGCGCTTTCTGTCCCAGTATTTTATATCCCTATGCTAGAGAATGTATTTGTGATTTGGTTTTAAAAGCAGGCTTTCCGCAGCTTAATCTTGCGCCGATTAACTTTGATGTTTTGTATCAGCAAGAATTGGCTAATAAAAATAAGCAGCCTGAAGCTGAAGCACAAACAGTTCATTAGGGTTCTTAAATGAGGGGCGAACACGAGGTTCGAACCTCCACCTATCGTCATATCGTCTCTCCCCTTGTGGGAGAGACAGGCCGAAGGTGAAACCGAGGACAGAGAGGGGCGGTCATCTTGTCAAAATTTACAGTCATTGGCGCAGGCGCCTGGGGAACAGCGCTAGCCCTTGTTCTAGCTAAAAGCTCTGAAAAGAATCAGCACGACGTTTTTTTATATACCCAAGAGCAGTCTCATGCGGATGAGATGGAACGAACCAGAGCGAATTTTAAATATATTCCCAATGTTTTATTTCCAAAAAATATAAAAATTTCCAGAGATTTAGATCAAGATATTAATCACTCAGACACTGTTTTAATTGCCGTGCCATCTCATGCTTTTAGAAAAGTGTTAATTAAAATCCAAAAATTTTTAAAGCCTCATCATGGGGTCATTTGGGCCACCAAAGGCTTAGATCCAGAGACGGGGGAATTTTTAAATAATACAGCCCAAAAAATCTTATCTCATGATCATCCTTTGGCTGTTTTAACCGGCCCTAGTTTTGCCAAAGAAGTGGCCGCAGGTCAGCCAACGGCGGTGTTAATTGCCAGTAATAATTTAAATTTTGCAAAAGAGATGCAAGAGGCTTTTCAAGACAAATATTTCAGAACTTATCTTTGTGATGATTTTATTGGCGCTCAGATCGGCGGAGCGGTGAAAAATATTATGGCTATTGCTGTTGGTTTAGCAGACGGCTTGGGCTTTGGGTCCAATACCAAAGCGGCTTTGATTACTAGAGCACTGGCTGAGATGACCAGGCTAGGTGTGGCGTTAGGGGCCAAGAGAGAGACTTTATCTGGCTTATCTGGCTTAGGAGATTTGATTTTAACTTGTTCAGATAATCAATCTCGAAATAGAAAATTTGGATATTTATTAGGCCAAGGGAAAAATATTAAGCAAGGCTTAGAAGAAGTTGCTCAGATAGTCGAAGGCTATGAAAACTGTAAGACTGTTTTTAATTTAAGTACGAAATTAAACATAGAAATGCCGATTGTGTCCCAGATGTACGAAGTTTTATATCAAGATTTAAATCCCAAAGAAGCGGTGATTAATTTGCTGACGCGTTCTGTTGGATTTGAATAGATTTATTGCTCTTATGATTTGTCGTCTCTCCCCTCTCGGGAGAGACAGCCCAACTTAGGCCGCAGGCCTGCTGGGCAGAGAGGTAGAAAATAATCTTTTCTTAATCCTCGTTTATAAAAACATAAAAATAATAAAAAAATACCCACGGATATTTAACACCTAAAATACTTTATTGATTCCACCCAATAACCATGCGGGATTCGTTGACTTCAGCGCACTGTTTTCTTTAATATCGCGCAAGGTTTTTAATGGGTCTTAGTGATCTTTAGGGTGAATCCAAATGTCAGGTATTCAAGAAGTTCAGAAAGTTTATGCTGATCCGCTAGGAAGAAATGCGTGCTTGCGAACTGCGTTTTTATTGGGGCATTTTTTAAAATTTCTGGATCCTTCTGCAAAGTTTTCAGACGCTCAAAAATCCGCAATGCGCGCAGCACTTGATTCGAAATCACAATATTCTTCTCTCCTTGTTTCAGACTTATTGGGAGTTGCCGGAGCAGATCCCTCTAAAACAGGTCTAGATTTTGTACGCGATCTCGATACAACTGATTTTTTAAAGAAATTTGAACCCATGTTAAGCAAATACATTGACTTTGCTCTGCTGGCTGTGCTTCAAGGGCGTTGGGCAGAACTTTCTCTTCGCGCAACTGAGTTTAGGAATGGCCTTCGTGCTAGTTTGATTCAGGATGGGATTCTTCCAGGAGAAGTGAATGCGCTGACAGATGAAAAGTTGATCGAAAAATTTAGTGGCCCTGGAGCCCATAGTAGTTGCTATGTGCATCTAGAAATTCTTTCGGCTTTATTTAAAACACAAATTGCAGCTCACAAGCCTCTTACCTCAGCTCAATCAGATCAATATGAAGACAAGCCTTCGGTGACAGGTGCTGCCATGACTGGCGAAGTTTGCCATCTTTTGGGCGGTAATGGGCATTTTGATTTAATGACTCAAAGTTCTGAATTTTCTGCTGCTTTGATGTCTAGTTATCACAATGTCTCTTCGGTTCAGGCGGTTCAACTGGTGTCAGCAAACGCTGCGTCTACCCCAGCTCATTCAGTTCCTCCTGTTGCAGTTCCAGCACCCATTCCTGCTGCTGTTGATTCTGCTGTTCGTGGTGGTGGTCATGTTGGATCTCCTCTGCCAGCAGTACAAGCACCCGCTCCTGTTTCTAGAAGCGCTCAATTTTTAGCTGCCTTGGGTACTGGCGCTGGCATGGTGGCTAATGCAGCCTCTGCTGTCTGGAATAAGATGCCAACTATCAGGGGAAGAGGGCGCTCTGTAGTACCAGCCGTACCAGTAGCTGTTCCTCCGCAAGCGCGTTCTCGTTCTGCGCCTCCTGCTCCTCCTGCTCCTCCTGCTCCTCTTAGAGCAAGAGATATTCAAGCAATTAAAAAACCAGCAAATACTAATAATGAATTTGCGCTTGGTACTAAAAAATTGTCAGAAGATGCATCGATTCAAGCATCTGTAGATACCGGTATTATTACGACCAAAGCGCCTGTTGTAGATATTGATTTTCTTGACTCTGTCAGTACTAAGCAAGCCACTTCTGCGCCTGTTTCAAAACTGAATATGGATAAAATTAGTCAAGCGGATGATTATATTGCGGCTGTTTACCAAGCTGCTTTGTTAAAAAATCCAGATGCTTCTTTCGATGAAGTGAAGAATAAAATTCAGCAGCATCAGGTTGCTGCATTGTTAGATTCTAATGGCTTGAAACAGGCCGCTGTCTTTTATCAAAAATATAAAGCAGCACCGATGACTAATGGCATGATTCCAGTGGTTGTCCAGCCTTAGTTTTTTCACAGAGAAAAAATAAATTTTTTATATCTACTCTGAGTTTTAAATCATTCGAGTTAGAATCGCGTTTTTTAAAAATTAAGATGATTAGATAATGCAAGATTCACAAAATACTAAAACAGCCATCAGCCCAAAAAGATCCGAAGATTATTCCGAATGGTACCAACAAGTAGTATCCCAAGCTGACTTAGCTGAAAATTCGCCAGTCCGTGGCTGCATGGTGATTAAGCCTTGGGGCTATGGCATCTGGGAATTAATTCAAAAAGATTTGGATTTTAGAATTAAAGAAACAGGGCATGTGAATGCTTATTTTCCCCTATTAATTCCCTTAAGTTTTTTAGAAAAAGAAGCCGCCCATGTGGATGGCTTTGCCAAAGAATGTGCCGTAGTGACTCACCATAGGCTGGCTGTAAATTCAGACGGTAAATTAATTCCAGAAGGCCAGCTCGAAGAGCCTTATGTGATCAGGCCCACCAGTGAGACCATTATTGGTGCGATGTATTCTAAGTGGGTTCAGTCTTACAGAGATTTGCCCATATTAATTAATCAGTGGGCAAACGTCATGCGTTGGGAAATGCGGACAAGATTGTTTTTGCGCACTTCAGAATTTTTATGGCAAGAAGGTCATACCGCTCATGCGACCCAACAAGAAGCTGAGTTAGAAACCAGGAAAATGCTGGATGTGTATTCTAATTTTTGCGAAGAAATCTTAGCGATGCCAGTGATTAAGGGCGAAAAGCCTTGCTGGGAGAGATTCCCTGGTGCGGTCAATACTTATTCTATAGAGGCCATGATGCAGGATAAAAAAGGCCTGCAAGCGGGAACTTCGCATTTTTTAGGTCAAAATTTTTCTAAAGCCTCAAACATAGAATTCTTAAATAAAGAAGGTGTTCGAGAGCATGCTTGGACGACGTCTTGGGGTGTGACCACTAGATTAATTGGTGCCTTAGTGATGACCCACAGTGATGATGATGGGTTGGTTTTGCCCCCGAAAGCCGCGCCTTCACAAATTATTATTTTGCCAATCTATAGATCTGATGAAGAGCGAGAATTAGTTTTAAATTACTGTAAAAATCTTGAGCAAGATTTGAAAAAAATAAGTCTTGATGGTGAGAGATTAAGAGTTTTTAGAGATGACCGAGATTTAAGAGGTGGGGATAAAATCTGGCAGTGGGTTAAAAAAGGCGCACCAATAAGATTAGAGATAGGGCCCAGGGACGTCGCAGCTGATCAAGTTTTTATGGCCAGAAGAGATCTGGGTGTGAAAGATAAAAAGAGCTTATCTAAGCAAGAATTTTTAGAAACTATTCCAGAAATTTTAAAAACCATGCAAGAAAATTTATTAAATAAAGCCCAAGAGTTTTTAAAATTAAATACGAAATATTTTGATAATTTGAAAGAGTTTGAAAATTTCTTTACGCCTAAAAATATTAATAATCCTGAGATTCACGGGGGCTTTGCAGAAGCTTATGCTTTGGATATTCCAGAGACTGAGAATGTTTTAAAAGCTTTAAAAATTACCGCACGCTGCATGCCATTTAAAAATAATCAAAATAATAATAAAGAAAGTAATGAAGACTTGGGTGTCTGTATTTTTACTGGAAAAACGGGCGCTAGAAAAATGATCTTCGCGAAGGCTTATTAGTTTTTTTAAATATTATTTAGATAATTTTATGGCTGCTCTTATTGAATAAGTTTAAAGCAGTCATTAATTTAGCCGGCCTATTTTTTTATTTATTTTTAATATGGGTTTTATCTAAATGGGCATTAATCGCGATCGAAAGATTATTCAAGAATTGGCTGAAATGGCTGATATCAAGATCAATGGCACCAGGCCTTGGGATATTCAGGTTCATGATGAGCGTTTGTATTCAAGAATCATTCGGGATCAATCCATTGGCTTTGGTGAATCTTATATGGATGGCTGGTGGGATTGTGAGCGCCTAGATGAGTTGTTTATGCGCTTATCTCGAGCGCGCTTAGAGACCGTTGTTTTAAACAGCAAGCAATTAATTTGGAAATTATTTATTTCGAAATATTTTAATCTTCAAAGTATCAAAAGAGCTTTTATCGTCGGTGAAAAACACTACGACTTAGATAATTATTTATATGAAAAAATGCTAGACCCTTTGATGGTTTATTCCTGTGCTTATTGGAAAGGCGTAGATAATCTTGCGGATGCTCAGATGGCAAAATTAGATTTAATCTGTCGCAAAGTAGGCTTAAAAAAAGGACAGAAAGTTTTGGAAATTGGCTGTGGTTGGGGAGGTTTTACCTGGTATGCCGCAACCTATTATGGCGTTGAGGTGGTGGGTCTTACAGTGTCCAAAGAGCAGGCCAAATTAGCTCAAGAAAAATGTAAAAATTTACCTGTAGATATTAGGGTTCAAGATTACAGGACTTTATCTTCTGGGGCTGAAAAATTTGATCATATTGTTTCTATTGGCATGTTCGAACATGTCGGGCCTAAGAATTATCGGGAATATTTCAAAGTAGTACGCGCTTGTTTAAAAGATGATGGCTTATTTTGTTTGCATACCATCGGCCAAGGGCCATCCAGATTAAAAGGCGATGATTGGATGGATAAATATATTTTCCCCAACGGCGTCGTGCCTTCTATTAAGCAAGTCGGCCAAGCGGCGGAAGATATTTTAGAAATGGAAGACTGGCATAATTTTGGGCCTTATTATGATAAAACTCTGATGGCCTGGTATGAGAATTTTCAGAAAGCTTGGCCTGAATTATCTCAAAGAGAAGATAAAAAATATGACGCGAGATTTAAACGCATGTGGGAATATTACTTAATGTCCTGCGCTGGATTTTTTAGGTCACGGTCTTGTGCTTTGTGGCAGGTTGTTTTTTCTAAGAATGGCCAGATCGGTGGCTATGAGTCGGTGAGGTAATTTTTATTTTCCCCCTCTCTGTCTCTCCCACGAGGGGAGAGACGAAATCAAAGGCCAATTATTCTTCTTTCCACTTAATATTACAGCCCAGGCTGGGTGTTTGATCTTTAAAAACTGCTTGATGATTTAAAATTAAATCCAATGCTCGACTTAGATCTTTCCCAGTTGGAATTATATTATTTCCAGGGCGAGCATCATCAAATTGGCCCCTGTACACGCACTTTAAGTTTTTATCAAAAATATAAAAATCAGGCGTGCAAGCGGCTTGATAGGCTTTTGCTATGTCTTGGGTTGAGTCAAATAAATAAGGGAAAGGATAATTAAAAATCTTGCTGTCTTCGGCCATGAATTCAGGCCCATCTTCAGGGTAATTTTTAATATCGTTAGAACCAATGGCTATAAATTTTATATTTTGATTTAAATAAAAATTAGAAATTTTTGTTAATTCTGGTTTGATTAATTTCACAAAGGGACAGTGATTAGAAATAAACATAATGACCGTGGCTAGATCAGATTTTAATTCTGAAAGTGATTGATAAGTCCCAGTGACTGGGTTTAATAAATTAAATTCTGGAGCGGGTGTGCCAAGAGGCAGCATGTTCGAGAGGGTCTTTGCCATGTGAAATAAAATCCCAGAAAAGATGATTCGTCTCTCCCCTGGAGGGAGAGACAGGACAATAGGCTCATCGCCGATTGGACAGAGAGGGGGTAAAAAACTAAGCCCCTGCAGGAATACTCAGCCAAGTGGTATTAGTGTTGGAAGAGTTGCTGGCAGCTGTTGAAGGCGCTGCTGGATTGTTAGCGGGGGTACTAGCAGGCATTTGGCTAATAGAATTTGTATCGACATTACTGCTTACATTGCTGTTATTAGCCGTAGGTGCTGAAGCTGCTGGAGTTGCTGAAGCTTGAGGTCTCTGGACTGAGCTTGTTACTTGAGCAGGCGCGCCAGGAATCGACAGAACCCATAAAGTTTGATGCATCGCTGTGCTCATATCCCAAGGACGCATATAAGTAAATTGAATCGATGTTAAATAGGGTGCTATATGAAAAGAGGGGTCAATAGTAAAACTAAAACTGGCTTGACCTGGTGCGCCCATTAATTTTTTGTTACCTGGGGTGAATTGATAAGAATTAAGTTTAAAAAACTGTTGATTATATTGATCTAGATACCAGCTATAGCCCGTCGTGGGGTTGGCTTTTAAATTAATAGTCAGGATATTTTGATCGGGGGTAATAGCGACGGGTTTACTAGCTTGAGAATTGGCTTGGGAGTTGGCTGGAGTGACATCTGCGAATATAAAAACAGGGGTAGAAAAAAAGCTAAGAGAAATTAAAGAAAACAAAGTATGTGAGAGTGCTTTTTTGGAAATAAACTTAGAAATAAACATAGTGAAGTCCTTTTGGGGTTCTAATGACTAACGATTTAAAGAAAGCGCGCGATTGTATAAAAAAATCAAAAAATTAAATAGACCCAGGCGGGGTGGTTTGTTATGATGCCGCCCGCTTTTAACAGGTCGCGGTTAGAAGTTTAATTTTAAATATAAATATTTTTATGAATTTTTTAAGGGGTTATTTACCATGAGTTCAAAAAATCATACAGGTCGTGTTGACTTTGTGATTGAGGCCCAGTCGCGTGAGGATGCAGGGAGAGGTGCGAGCCGCCGCCTTCGTCGCCAGGGTCGTATTCCATCAGTGATTTATGGCGGAGGCGAAGAGCCAAAGTCGATTACGTTGGATCATAATGCGCTGATTAATCAATCAGAACATGAGTCTTTCTATTCTTCTATTTTGAAAATAAAGATTGATGGCGGAGCGCCTCAAGATGTTTTATTAAAAGATGTGCAAAGACACCCCTTTAAACCAAAACTAGTTCACTTTGATTTTCAACGTGTCCGTTCAGATGTTGCGATTAAAGTTCATGTGCCTTTACATTTTGTTGGTACAGAAGAAGCACCTGGTGTTAAAGCGGGCGGTATGGTTAATCATATGATGTCTGATTTAGTCGTCAGCTGTTTGCCTAAAGATTTACCAAAATACTTGACAGTCGATATGTCTCATTTGGGGATGGAAGAGAGCTTGCATCTTTCTGATATCAAACTTCCAGAAGGCGTTGAAATTGCGTCTTTGATGGGCGAAGAGAAAAATGATGTGCCTGTTGTTGTCATTCATGCATTGAAAGCTGAAAAAGCTGAAGCTGTTGGTGCGCCGGTTGCCTCTGCTGTTCCTGCAACAAAAGTGAAGAAAGCCGAGCCAGAAGCCAAATCAGATGGTAAGAAGCCAGAAGCTAAAAAACCTGCAGCTAAGAAAAAATAATTTAATTATTAATGATTAAATTAATCGCAGGCCTGGGTAATCCAGGTAAAGCTTACGAGGCGACTCGTCATAATGCCGGTGCTTGGTTCGTCCAGGCACTGGCATCTTATTTTTCAGTGAGTTTTAACCTGGAGCCTAAGTTTCAGGGCATGCTTGCTCGGGTGCAAGGAAAAAATCAAGAAGAAGATTTTGATTTTAAATTATTGCTGCCTATGACTTTCATGAATCTCAGCGGTCAGTCTGTCAGGGCTGTCGCTCATTTTTATAAAATATTGCCCTCAGAGATTTTAATTATTCATGATGAAATAGATTTAAATCCTGGGACGTTAAAATTAAAACTCGGCGGCGGTGACGGTGGCCAAAGAGGGGTGCGCAGTGTGATTGCTGATCTAGGCACGCAAGATTTTTGGAGATTAAGATTGGGTGTTGGTCATCCAGGCCACAACCCAAATTATAAAGATTTAGTTGCTGACTATGTTTTACACGCGCCGTCAAAACAAGAAGTTTTAGATATTCAAGAAAAAATTAATTCAGCGGTCTCTGATTTTAAATTGATCCTGGACAATAAAATGGATTTGTTTATGAATCGTCAGCATTAGTTTTATTTTATTTATTTTTTAATTAATGGGATCTTAAAATGGGTTTTAATTGTGGAATCGTAGGCTTACCTAATGTTGGAAAATCAACTTTGTTTAATGCGCTGACTAATGCGAATATTCAAGCTGAAAATTATCCGTTTTGTACCATTGATCCCAACGTCGGAATTGTTTTTGTGCCAGACCCAAGACAGGACCAATTAGCAGAGATCGTTAAACCCCAAAGAACTATCCCAACGACCATGGAATTTGTCGATATTGCAGGTCTAGTCGAGGGGGCCTCTAAAGGTGAAGGCTTAGGTAATAAATTTTTAGCTAATATTCGTGAAGTCGATGCAATCGCCCATGTCGTCAGATGTTTCCAAGATGATAATGTCATTCATGTCGCTGGCAAAGTTAGTCCTAAAGATGATATTGAAATTATCAATACAGAATTAATCTTGGCTGATATGGAGTCTGCCCAGAAAGCCGTTTTAAGATTAGCCAAAGCCGCTAAAGGCGGAGATGCCAAAGCGAAAGAAGAATCTGAGCTTGCTCAAAAAATATTGGCCCATCTGGAAAAAGGCGAATCTGCCAGAACTTATCCTTATCCTGAAAGCATGTCGGATTTTGTAAAATCTTTACAGCTCATGACTGCTAAAAAAGTTTTATATATTGCGAACGTCGCTGAAGATGGTTTTGAATCTAACCCACTTTTAGATCAGGTGATGGAGATAGCCAAAGCAGAGGGTTCGGAAGTCGTAGCTGTGTGTGCTGCTATCGAAGCTGAATTGCAGGGTTTATCTAAACCAGAAGCGCAAGAATTTTTAGAGACTTTAGGTTTGAAAGAACCTGGTTTAAACAGGGTGATTAGAGCTGGATATAAATTATTAAACTTACAAACTTATTTCACAGCGGGTGAAAAAGAAGTCCGTGCCTGGACTATTAAAATTGGCGCAACGGCACCACAAGCGGCTGGAGTGATTCATACCGATTTTGAAAAAGGTTTTATTAAAGCTGAAATTATTGGCTTTGAAGATTTTATTAAATACAAAGGCGAGGCTGGTGCGAAAGAAGCTGGTAAGTGGCGTCAGGAAGGCCGGGATTATATTGTCAAAGACGGTGATGTGATTCATTTTAGATTTAATGTTTGATAGGTAATTTTTTAGTTTTTTGTTTGGTGTAGGGGCGGACCTGCGTGTCCGCCCAATCAAGCAGGGCGGACACGCAGGTCCGCCCCTACAGGGAGCATTCTTTGGAAGACAATCAAATAAAACTCGAACCCAGCTGGAAAAAATATTTGCTCCCTGAATTTTCCAAGCCCTATATGCAGGATTTAAAAAATTTTTTATTAAACCAAAAAAATCTTGGCAAGAAAATTTATCCAAAAAATTCTGAAATATTTAAAGCCTTTGAACTTACCCCTTTTGATCAAGTTAAAATTATTATTATTGGCCAAGACCCTTATCATCAGGCTAATCAAGCTCATGGTCTTTGTTTTTCTGTTCAGCAGGGCGTTGATATTCCACCGTCTTTGCAAAATATTTATAAAGAACTCGAACAAGATTTAAATTTTAAAATTCCTGATCATGGCAGCTTAGAATCCTGGGCGCGCCAAGGGGTTTTATTATTAAATTCCGTTCTAACCGTCGAAGATTCAAAAGCGGCAGCGCATCAAAATAAAGGCTGGGAAATTTTTACAGACAAAGTCATAGAAATTTTAAATCAAGAGAAACAAAATCTAGTGTTTATTCTTTGGGGTGCTTATGCCCAAAAGAAGGGCGCATTAATCAATAAAGAAAAGCATTTGATTATCAAATCCGTCCATCCGTCGCCACTATCAGCCTATCGGGGCTTTTTTGGAAGTCGGCCATTTTCGAGGGCGAATAATTATTTAAAATATCATGGGATCTTAGAAATTAATTGGGCTCTATCCTGACTTTGAACTTTGAAGATGCACTCGCAAGTGCCCATATTCACCGATCAGCATTAATTTATTTGACCGCGAGAGCATCCCAGGATTAGAGCCCATCTCTCCCTGGGGTGCTTTAGCATGAAGCCCAGCAAAATATTCTTGCCAGGCGGGTGTTATTTGGTGAGTGCTTAAATTAGCAAAATTCATGGGCGCTTGTTCAAAAAAACTTTGATCCTGACTAGAGTGAATAAAAGCAAAGTTAATTAATTCAGAGCAATAAAAGCCAGGACCAGTGGGCGAGAAAGTCGCGTTATAAGGCTTGCCTAGTTGTAATTTCGCATAGTGAACAGCAGTAGGAATTAAAGATTGGTATTGTGGTTTGAGGCGTTCGACAAAAGTCATAGGGTTATTATTTGCATCATGACTTCTAGATAAAAACTGATTTAAATTAGTTTCCACAACGCCTGAGCCAATCGCTTCAATCACTATAATTTTTTGGTTTTTATTTTGAATGCTTTCAATCATGCCGACATGGGAAATATAAGTATGATTAATCCCTTCAGTGACTTCACCAATGCCGTTACATAAATCACCGCAATTTAAATCTTGAAATAATAAGTCACCAACCTGAAGAGTAATGGGCGAGTTTTCAGCAGCATTAATATTAAAAGCAAGGCTGATTAAAAAATAAGCGATAAGAAATACAATAAAAAATCTTACATTCATGCGAGCTCTAATTTTTATTCTGGTTTTAATCTTGGCCCCATAATAAAACAGGCTCCCTATGAATTAATATATTTATTTAAAACAACAGTAAACCTAATTATAAAAACTAGGGTTACTGTTTTTTTTAATATATAAGGCATTCATAGGAGATGTTTAAATATGGCCTAAAGATTCTCTTGATTCTTGTTAATCAAATACGGTCTACTCCGCGCTTTTCAGGGTTTAATCAACTCAATAAAACAGAGAGCGTGAGAGATGGTTTTAAATACAAAAAATAAAAATTACGTACGGGCCTTAATTTCTATTGCTTTTGCTTCTTATGTTTTTCTTGATCCAGTGATTGGTATGGCGCATCCCATCACTTTAAATTCTTTTTTAATATCCCGGGCCTCTCAAGAATCTTAAGCCCAGGGACTTCAAAATTTAAGCGACGTTTCTGGCAGTGTGTCCTATCAGATGACGGCTAATAGCTCAGACTCTATTGATTATATTCTGGCCTATACCGCAACAGATAATACTTGCGAGGTTGCAACAGCGGCGCCCACTATTGCTGAAATTTCTGGTGGGGATCCTATTCCTTATCTCAGCTCTGGAACGCAAGTGATTATTAATCCTCTTGGGATTGATCGTTTTTTAGGCTCGCCTACTTCAGGAAATTATTATATTGGCTTGTCTTTTGTTTCTACGGGCCTGACTTGTCAAGCGCCTAGCTCTGTCAGTGCCCATTGCGGCGAATCTTACGACGCTACCGGTCCAGGATTTTCCAGAAATATCAGTAGTCCTGCATATCAGCATCTTTGTATCCATGCCAGTTATACAAGGGCCTATCCTAATGGCTTGACGCTTAGTCAGATAGATAATGGCCAAGTCTATATGCACCAGGCGATGCAATATCTTTATGTGGCTGATAATGCAGGCCCTGACTATATCATTCGAAAGTGCGGCTTAAATTCCGATGGATCCATTAGTGTCTGTACGCGAGCTGAAAATGTGAGTTCGACTCATCAAATCAATGATCTTGTTTTTCAAAATATTGGAGCCCATCAATATGCTTATCTGGTGAGCAATAATGGCGGCAGTGGCGGGGGTGTCAGTCTGTGCAGTTTAGCAACTAATGGCAGTGGAAATTTAACGTGTAGCTCAGCGACGGTTTCTCTGTCGCCAGCGCCAGGATGGGAAACTCCTAGTCAAATAGCCTTTGCGACATTCAATGGAGCAACGTATGCCTATGTCGGTGATGTGGGTGCTGCTGATCCTGATACAGGAGAGCCAGATGTATAGTGGACCCGGTTTTTAAGACAGCAGTTTAAGGTGCATACTGACTCGAACATGGAGCACCCAATGACAGAAATTAAGAAGCGCAAAATATACAGCGCTGAATTCAAAGCTAAGGTCGGCC
>Ga0214919_10002796_pt1 | contig 27005 bp, 23 predicted proteins | sample LL1503_MetaG_FD_177994 | JGI IMG/M metagenome (GOLD analysis project Ga0214919, IMG submission 177994) | Freshwater microbial communities from Lake Lanier, Atlanta, Georgia, United States - LL-1503 | ecosystem: Environmental > Aquatic > Freshwater > Lake | place: USA: Georgia | collected...
ATTCTGGTGGGCTTAACAAATCCAGAGGGAGCACGGTTACCCGACTTTCTCTTATTCTTAGAAGAAGCCTTGGTGGCGGCCTTGAGCTCCTTAGTCCACTTCTTCTCCATACTCTTGTACTCAGACTTGAGAGCAGTCGTCATAGCACTAAGCTGGTTAAGCTTGGCATAAAAATCAGCGGATTGACTTGCCATGGTGGCCTCAATATCCTCAACGGTAGAGGCAGCAACAACGGGAGCAGACGCAACCTCCTCAACAACGGGAGCAGCGGCAACAACCTTGGGCTCCTTAGCCTTCTTTGCGGCCTTCTCGACCTTAATAGTAACAACGGGAGCGGCAGTAGTAGCAGCAATGGTCTCGGGGACCTCGGTGGAGTTCTTTTTTACCTGTCTGGGCATCTTATTATACTATATTAAGAGAAGTTCTTTTTAAGTGGTTTAACACATAATATATATTATTCTAAATATATTATGATTGAATTAGGTCTAAATTAGATCTAAACATAAAAAACATGGATAAAATATGGGTTTTTGAACGAATGTTAATTTTTTATTAAAATTATCTGGTAATTTACATGGTTATTTACATGGTTATTAATAATTAATAATTATTTATTAATCATTATTTTGATCATTATTTATTGGTAATTTAGCGCTTGATATAACCATGGAAGAGCAGATGCCGCCTCTGTACTAACTAAAGTCATTGCGCCCAAAACATAATATGCGCCTAAACATTTACTATCACGATTCACGCCCATATTTACAAACTTTTCCATCACTTCCAAAATGTATTTACGAACGTCGTCCAAATTATCACTATGCTGAACTTGACTAAAATCTGATAATCGACCAAATGGATTTCCAACTGGCGGACATATTTCACGTTTGGTATCCTCTGATAAATTTGCTCTATATGTCCAGATATCAATTAACTCCCTTAATAATCGTATTAACTGGGTACGATTTAAATTCATAAACCATTTTATATCTGAATAATTACCTAAAGCATCCATATTTTGAAATAACGCCAACACTCTGAGCTCTAATGATTTCTTACACGATACTTCCAACGACATGTCCTTTATTTCAGTACAAATAGGTATTTTTAAGATATTGCTTAATTTTAATAATGTTTTCAAATTATCAATTACTTCACTACTAATTAGATGCCTATTGTAGGGGTTTTTAATTACACCATTACATTTATAAATTAAACTATAAATAGTTAAAATATCAAAACCATATACAAATCCGTCTTCGTCTTTAAAACTAAAAAAACTTTCAATTGGAATGTCTGTTATATTATCCGTTGTATACAAATCTGTATCATTTATACATATACTTCTATTCTTGCTGGCCGGTCCATGAGAATTATTATATTTACGCTGTAAATACCCTTTGAAAACTTTTTGTACTATGATAATATTTTGCGATAAAATCAAAAATGAAAATAATCGTGATATTATTTGTGATTTATTTCCCGATATTTTTAATTTATAATGCTTTGCTATTGTCTTTAGTTGGTTAACATTATAATTGTATTTGAACAGTAAATTCGATTCATTAAATTTTGGAATGATTAAATCGGCGTCATCTATTTTACCCTTTTCATAATTTGTTATATTGATCTCATTATTGTTATCCTTATCTATTTTATTTTTACATTTATTTGAAATACTTTCAATATAATTAATTATACTATCATTTTTATCAGCTATATCATTGTTACTGTTACTGTTACTGTTACTGTTAGTATTATTGCTTTGAATTTTTGGCATAATATATAATATAATATATATTATTAAATAAATCTTTTTGTATTCTTTTATTAAATATATATTTACATAATTTACATAATTTATATTTGTATTGATATTGTGTAAAATGGTGACAATAATAATAATAATAATAAGAATAATGACATGATATATATCCTTTTAGGCCTATTTAATTATTGTAAAAAAAATTGATTTAAAGATAACCTTGTTATTTATAAGTATAATCATAGACAAGATGGCAGAAGCAATTATTGACGGAACTAATATTAATACCAACGCGATCTCATATTCTGCGCCAAAGGCACATGAATCTGGTGGAAAGGTAGTAAATGTATATAATAAATATTTTAAGGAGTCTCTCACTTTATCGACTCCTCTTATCTTGACATGGGGTGCTCAAGAGGGTATGGATCAGGCTAAAAAGCCTACTGGTAAGTATACTATGAGTTTACAGTTTCCCAGTGCTGATTTTCCGGATGCTGACTGTGAAGCATTTCTAAGAAACATGCGTTTGTTGGAGGCTAAGATTAAGGCTGATGCTCTTGCGAATTCTAAAGAGTGGTTTGGTAAGGTGATTACTAATCCTGAGATCATTGATGAGAAGTTTAATATTATGCTTAGACATCCCAAGTTTAAGGGCACTGATGAGCCTGATGTAAGTAAGGCACCGACTCTTACTGTTAAGGTGCCTTGTTGGAAGGGAGTTTGGAAGTCTGAGATTTATGATGAGGATGGTGAGCCACTTTATGTTGGAGGTAAGACTAGTGGTTCAGCTACTCCATTGGATTTCTTGAAGCCTAAGACTCATGTAAGTTGTTTGTTACAATGCGGTGGCATTTGGTTTGTAAATGGCAAGTTCTCTATCACTTGGAATTTGAAACAGGCTATGGTTAAGAAGCCAAAGGCATCGATGGAAGGTCAGTGCTTTATCAAGTTAAAGACCGCTGATAAGGAGAAGTTGAAGGCAATGGAGCCTGTTGAGCATGAGGATGTTGATCCTGATGATGGCGCAGTTGCGACTATTGTAGAGGATTCGGATGACGAGTCTGTGCCGGCATCTGTATTTGTAGCTCCAGTTGTTGTTAAAAAGGAGGAGCCTGTAGTACAAAAGGTTGAGGAAAAGACTGAAGAGCCTGTAAAGAAGAAGATCATCAGGAAGAAGACTGACGCATAAATGTATATATTTGTATAAAACTTGTATAACTTTGTATAAAACTTGTATAAACTTAAATTAAATTAAAAATTATTAAATACAATAAGTAATATTGCTTATTGTATTTTTTCTTATATATGTAATAATAATATCAAATGCTTATTTAAAATCCTTATTTAAGATCCTTATAAAAATGTTACCTTTACAATAATATCTCCTTTACAACTAACATTATATACATCATTCTCCATGATTTTAGGTATTCCCTTTCCTTTAAATATATACACTTGTTCTTGTTTTATATACAGCTTGTTTAAAGGAATTTTAAATTCATGTTTCCCTAATTGTATTGTTAGTTCATCATTTATTTTTGACTGTGTTATTATCATCTCTTTTTCAAAAGGAACTAACAAATTATAAAATATATTATTATTTTCATCGATCGTCACATGTTCAGGTAGATCCGGTTTACATAATACAATAATATCGTTACCTAATGTGTCGTCAAAATATATTTCAGTGTGCCACAACGGCGCCAAAAATAGCAGCCCATTGACGTACAATTTGTACACATTGCTTTCAAATAAATCATCTATACTTGGATTCAAAATATAAACACTATCATTTTTATACTTCTCTTTTATCAATGAACTAACAAGTTCCAATATTTCATTATCTATATATAATATATGCCTATACTTACACAGAAAATTATATAATTCGATTGATTTCTCCTTATCTAGATCCTCTATGAGTTTTAATGAAATTACCTTAGTGCCATTTATTACAATATCTTTTATAATTTTGGTTAAGAGATCTTTCATGATATTTGATTCTGTATGTAGAAAATTAGAAATAAAACTGGATAATATAGAACTATACATATTTTTTTCATCTTTGAAATCAAATGAACTAACAAAATCACCAAATATACTGCTACTACTGATATTGCTACTATTATTATCCTTTGTTATCTCTCTTATCAAATATGTATATGATTCATTGATCCTTTGGAATCTTTTTGTTGCGTCTATTGTATTCCCATTTTTATCTGGATGCCACTTTAATGCCATCTTATGATATTTACGTTTAATATATTCTTTTGTTAAATTTGTTAGTTGGTTCTCTGATATATCTAACAAATTTAAGGCTATTTGTATATTCATTGGTTCTTCCCTTACATTTTCTGGATTAGATCTTGTATCCATGTATCACACTTGTTAAATAAAATAAATAACTCTCTAAATGATAAATTGGTCTATAATTATTATTATAATACTTTAAAAAATTATAAGTTTTTATTAATAATACTGACATGTCTTTTTGTTGTAGCTTATTTTGTTGTATTAGTGACGAAATTATATACCATATACAATCAGTTATATCCAAATTATAAATAAAAATGTCATATAGTAGATCTCTGAATTTCAGAAACTTTAATTCATCTATACTAACCATCTCCTTAATTATTTTGTCGCACATTATTTTATAAGGAGTCATCATATCGTTAATATTAACATGTAAATTCTTAATATTTGTAATATGTTCTGTCTTCAAATCTAATGGTAATGGACATGAAAGAGGCTCAGGTAAACATTTAATATAAGCAGTTTTTGATGGTCTAGCTATATTAATAATTTCACAACAATTTAAAATGCTGTCCGGAATAAAGCTAATTTCTTCTGTTAGTAATATAAATTTGATATTTATTGACGATAAATTGTTCTCTTGCATGTAACTATAGAAATTTTCCAATAATTCACTATGAATATTATGGAATTCTTTACAAACAATAATTCCCGATTTTTCATTTTTTGCCGATATTATATCAACAATTTGCTGATATATATCATACCATAATAGTTTGGAATTACAGCCCAATAGCGACATATCGACTTCAAAATGTATATCACTAATTTTGAAAAAATAGGATTGTTTATTAAACACGATACTTAACTTTTTCTCATATTTGAGATCTGATGGACTATATTTTTTTATAGAATATAACATCTGACTATACTTTCCGACACCACTTGGACCGAAAAAAATAATATTTCCCAATTTATTTAGTGTTGATGGAAACTTATTATAATATTTTTGAAGCTTTGGATGTAAATTATATTTGGTTATGGAATTATTATATTCTTCAAAATGAGTTGCTAGAAATTTCATTTAATGGTATTATAATACTAATAAACATTCTTTATTTATTTATTTAACTATTTATATTATGAATATCCTTTTTACACCGATGAACATTTAAAATGGCACACGCATCGCAGATGCGTGTTTCCTTAATTGATTTATCGGTAACAGTTGCCCTTAAATATATTACGGCACGCTAAAGGCGTGCCGTTTTAAATCTTCAAGGGTGTATAGTTTATCGAGTATCATTTATAGTTTATCGGTTATCATTTATTTTGTATAATTTATAATTTATAATTTATAATTTATAATTAAATAGAATAAAAACAATTGTATATTCTATATAAGTTTATATAACATGATTATGGTAAAAACAATAGAACAATATAATGATGATAGTGTATATTTTTGCGACCCTATTAAGAATAATATAATGGCAGATGGCAACTTTATCAGAATTCTATACTCAACACCCATATTTATTTTAAATGGTATTTATTTATCAATTTCTATTAATCAGATATCAGTTGAAAAATATTTTAATAAATATAAATGCTCATTTGATATTTCGTCGCATTTAATTATTATTAACAAAATTCGTAATATTGAGGATGGCATTCTTCGAAAAATTAATATCAAGGGGAAAGTACCGCAATATAAAATTTTTGAACAGATCAAAAATGGTAATATAAAAATATTTTCAGATAACATTGAAAAAATTAATAACATGTTTTTATTAAAAATAGCTGGAATATGGGAGACTGAACACAATTACGGTCTTACATATAAATTCATCAAGGTTTAAAGAGAAATGATAAAGGAATGATCTAACAATCAGTGGAGTAAAATTTTAAAATGACTCCTATAGTTATAACCACAATCAAGTTTAATATTCCTAAAAACATTAATATTGTGAATGTCTTTTTATCAAGAGTTGGTATTGGTGTTTTTAAAACTGAACTAACTAACAATATCATTTGAGTTATTATTAGCATTAATGATGTGGTTGAAAAAGATTCATAATAATCAGATACCTTTTTATCTGCGATTCTATCAAAATATATAGTTATTAGCGCAATAACGTAACAAATAATAAATAATATCCAAAAAAATGGAAACAATGTAAGAAATGACTGGAATGAAAATATAGTTCCACCAATTGGGGATTGGGTTATATTTAGAATTATTAATACTATCAATAATAATATAACTGCCGCCATTACTGAGTATTCGGCGACTAATGCTTCTAAAGCATTTTTACTCTGTATTCCTAATGTACAGAGAATACCTATAACAGTTGCTATTAGGATCGCATATAAAAAATACGCTATATTTGAAGATAATCTATAATCCATTGCTTTTATTATATAAATATTATGTATATTATTTATCCTTAGGTTTTTGATTCTTACCTTTTATTTTACTTTTGTATTTACTTCTGTATTTACTTTTGTATTTGTAATTTTAATTCATCTAATTCTTTTTGTATCTTTTGTATCTGACTAACTAACAAGGGTATTATTTCTAAATAATTAACAGTTAATATTTCATGGTTATTGTCTGGTTTTTTTATAACTAGATCAGGAAAGTATTCCTCGACTTCTTGCGCAATAAACCCATAATGTAGCTGTTTGTTTTTATCTGTTTTAAATGTGAACTTGGCTGGTTTTAATTTCATTATATTATCTGATAATTCATTAGATATATCCAGAATATTGTCCTTTAAATTTCGGTCAGATGCTACTATAAAGTTGGATCCAAATATATTACCATTTATATACAAATTAGTTGTAGTGTTTTGATTTATTGGGGCTGGCGTAATAACCTGGTTTGGTACACCACTATAAATATATTGTTTTATATTCCATAAATTAGAAACAGGAGGAGAATTAAAAACTTTTGGAGGAAACCCTGTTGAAACTCTATTTGCGCTATTACTTGATCCTGACATTAGTATTATATATATATTACAAATATTTATATAAAAATAATTATACTTATTTAATATATATATGAGTAGTTTTAATACATCGTCTTCACACCCATTAATTCCCAACGCGAATCAGTATTATGTTGATAAGAAATATGTATCTATTCATTCCGAAGATAGAGATATTTTAAGATATCCTCGATCTGGTGAGTTTGAAATTGAGCTACCCCAGGATTATTTAAATGTTCAATCGGTTACATTATCACAATGGGCGCTTCCAGCAAATTACAATGTATTTTCACCAGACAATTATAATATTGGTATGACCTTTAAGTTTTTAAAATTATACAATCCAGGCGAATTTGGCTTCGCAGATCCTCTAACTGAAGCTATATTTGCTGGTCTATATGCCGGCCAAGACATTCAGCATGTAATTTTAATTGAAACTGGGTTTTATACTCCTGATCAAATGGCTACCGAATTAACTAACAAATTTAATGATGTAATTACAATGTATTTAAGAAATTTCTTTACTAACACTCCAGCATATAATTACGCATTAGCTTTATTTACAGTATATAATCGATTTAATATTGTTTATAATTATGTAGGACAAAAAATATGGTTTGGGAACACTGCTGATCAATTTGAACTAACAAATAATTATGATAGTCAGTTTATATCAAGTGTAATTAATGCTCAATGTATTAGACGAAATAAATTACCTAGTATGGTTAATTGGGGTCTGCCATCTTATTTAGGATTTACTCGTTGCCCAGTGTCCGCATTATCTGCTGCTCAAATAACTGCCACCCAAAATACGGTTTATACTAATTTATCTGACACTGGTATTGATGCTAATATTTCTGGATCTGTTCCGCGGTTTTTCTATGGCGATGTTTCAAATGGCGATGATGGATTTTGGTTAGTACCAATATTACCAGGCGCGACAGTATATTTCTTACAAGCGCCTGCTAAAATCAACTTTATGGGGCCGGCTTACATGTATTTAGAAATAGATGGTCTTAATTGTATTGATGAAACCAGTCCGTACAATATATCTACTTTCACAACTCACACGAATGAAACAAATGGGCGCGTATTGTCGTCTTTTGCTAAAATTCCAATTCCGACTACACCTATTTCTCAATGGTTTGATAATGATCAACGCCCATATAAATATTTTAATCCACCAGCAGAACGAATCCGTAAATTAAAATTAAAATTAAGATACCATGATGGCCAAGAAGTCGATTTTGGGTTATTTGAATATTCTATTTTATTAGAATTTACTTTATTGCGACCTCAAAATGACAGAAAATATACTGTTGTTAATTAGAGTAATAAATTATTCAACATTATAAGTTTGTTTTATCCAGTTCAGTAATAAACCTTTATCGCACGTCTTATAATCATCATTAAAGCCATACAATTTAAAAAAATCGACCTTCTTTGTTCGCGGCTTTTTATAAAAAATATAATCACCAAATTTACCTGTTCGTATACTTAAATTTGATGAAACTTCTCTAACAAATCCAACTGGTTTTGATAAATCTAACAAATTATCCTTTTCTAAAAATGTCAACACTTCCATATATTCTATATTTTCAATTGGCTTATCTAGCTCCTTCAGTGATTTCATATTTGTTCCCCATTGTGCGTAAATACCATATTTACCCTTCTTTATAAACAAATCGAGTCCCTTATATTTACCAATTGACTCTTGATCTGTCTTTGTCTTATCTAACACATCATCTAGCGTCAATCCGTGCCCATTTGTTTCACTGAAATTCTGTAATTGCTTTATATCGATCCCCTTTTTAACTGGCAGAAATGACGCATTTGACTTTCTCTTTTCATTACCACTTATAGTCGAGTCAATAAATTTAACTACTGGACCATATTTTCCTATTATAACTGAATATTCGTTGTCTATTTTGATCTCAAATTTCTTCAAATCTTTTAAGCCATCTGTTATTTTTGTTAGATCAGTATGACATGTTTGACACACATCTGTCCATTTATATAAACCATTTGCTATTTTATCCAGACAATCTTCCATGTTCTTTGTATATGTATAATCAAAAAATGTTGGAAAATGCTTTACCAGGAATTCGATCACTATCACTCCAAGTGGTTGTATTACCAATTTACCTTTTTCATTTCCAAACTCTTTTTTGATTGGTATTTCTGTTATTTTGTTAGTATCATCTAACAAAAAGTCTATACAATCGAGCTGTTTTCCTTCCACATTCTGTTTCTCGACATATTTTCGTTCCATTATTTTGTCAATAATAGACGCAAAGGTGGATGGTCTACCAATACCTCTTTCTTCTAACAATTGGATCAATCTGGCTTCTGTATAATGCGACTTTAGATCCCTTAATAATGTTTTTGCTTCTATCTTTTTTGGCACCATTGTAGTGCCTTGTTTCAAATGAATAAAATAATTATATTCTTTTGTATCAACTTGTGATTGAGGTTTTACATCTACGATTTGCCACCCTTGAAATACGACTTGTTCTGCTTTGTACGCAAAATGATGTGAAATATATTCTGAATCTAAGGGTATAGTTGCCGTAATTGTCGTATATTGCGCCGATGGCATACATGTTTCCAATGTATGCTTCCAAATTAAATCATATAAACGGACTGCTTTGGGTTGTAGATCAGATGTTGAATTGTCTATAGATGGCGACCTAACAGTAATTAATACTGGGCGTATTGCTTCATGGGCTCCTTGTGGTTTTGGAATATTATCCTTTATATTTGTTGATGCTTTTGTCCTACTCTTTTCCTTTCCTTTTTCCTTTGCTTCTTCTTCCTTTATTTCATCCTTTTCTTTTTCACCCTTTTCATTTAAACTAAGTGTGATATTGTCTAATGTTTGACTAACATATGCCTGACCATAAGTGGTAATAATATAATTTGTCGTTTTGTCAATAAATTCCTTGCTATATTTTTTAACGTCAGTTCTCATATATGTAATATAACCGCTTTCATATAATTGTTGGGCATATTTCATGGTGTCCTTTGGTGACAAATGTAGCTCATTAGACGCCAATTGTTGTAAACTAGATGTGGTTAAGGGCTCCGGCGCTTTCTTGATGACTTTCTTGGGCGGCGAAACATTACAAATGAATTTAGTGGTTGGTTTGGAACAATATTCCATGAATCTTCGTACTTCTTCTCCATTTGTTAGTTGTTTATTGAGTTCAAAGAGTAAAATGAGGTTTGTAAAATACCCTGTTACATTGTACACTAGTTGGCCAGGGGATCCTTTAATATCCAAATAATTTTCATATATGAGACGAAGAGCGGGGGTTTGACACCTGCCAGCTGACAAACTTGTAGAATGTTGTTTGGCAATATTGTTCCATAATATTGGACTAATATTAAAACCAACTAACAAATCTAAAACCTGTCGCGATTGTTGCGCATAAACAAGATCCATATTTATCGTTCGTGGGTGTATGATTGCCGACAAAATTGCCGACTCTGTGATCTCATGAAATATAATACGTTTTGTGGTTTCTACTGGGAGACTAAAAAGCTGGCAAATATGCCAGGCAATTCCTTCTCCTTCGCGATCATCATCTGACGCCAATATGACCTCATCTGACTCCAAAATTGCCTTTCTTATTTTCTCAATTTGCTTTAATTTTATTACTTCTTGTATTATTGAGTAAGTAATTGCGAAATTATTTTCAATATCAATTGCTCGCAAATCAGGGATATTTCTTAGGTGCCCAAATGACGCAATACACGTGTACCCTGATCCTAGAATTTCCTCTATTTTTTTACACTTTGCCGGTGATTCGACGATGATTAGTGACTTTCTTGTTACAATTTTTCTAGACATCTTGTTTTAAATTTGTTAGTTTATCTTGTCAAAATATATTTATATCTGTTTTGTACTATTTATAACTCATTTAAACCCATAATGTTATACAATATAATATATACTATTATGTCACGATTTTTGAAGCTAAGTAAATGTGTAATCAATACCCAGTTAATCCGATATATTTTAATTAAACCCACCAAATACGCATTTAAACTCATGAGTGGAAGCGTACAAGGCTATTGGATGTTTGGTTCAGGTAGTATATCGACCGACAATCCTTATATTATCGTGTGCGAAAAAGAGGATCCCGAAGATTTTAAAATTGTTTCCAAATGGATCAATAATGTATAAATTATAAGTTTTTGCTAGGTGAAAAAGAGAGAATAATATATCGTCATCATATATGGTCACAAATTTAGTGATGTATTTGTCACTATAAGTCTCAGTCACAATTTTTTTTCCAAAAGTAAAAAGGGAATTGAAAATTGGACATTTATTCAGACATTTATAAATGTCCAAAAACGGAAACCCAAAAAAAGTCTTGAAAAAGGGGTGTTTTTTGACGGTTTCACATCATAATGCTCTAAAAAATATTTTACATGTGTAAAAAACTGTGATGCTATTTTTTTCCGTTTTTTGCGCCTCTTTTTTCTATTTTGGTATATTAAGGCGAGAATGGAAATCGAGGAAATAAATTTTACGCAAAAAAACGCGACGAAATATTGTTGTTACGTATGTGACTATAAATGCTGTAATAAGTTTGATTATAGTCGACATCTGGCAACCCGTAAACATTCAGTCAGTGTCAATGGAAATCAAATGGAAATAGAAAAAACGTGTTTTGGATGTAAATGTGGTAAACAATATAAATCTACGAGTGGACTTTGGAAACATAAGCATACATGTATACAATGTCAAAATGAAGTCATAAATATTAAGGAAAGTACTGATCCAACTAACAAGGAAATTATAGAAATAATGAAAATACAGATGATTGAAAATCTGGAATTACGTAAAATGATGATAGATCAACAAAAACAAATATTAGAATTATCTTCTAAACCCAATTCAAATTCAAATTCAAATTCAAATTCAAATAATACAATCTCAAATAATATATCAAATAATACAATCTCAAATAACATAATAAATTCAAATAATAAAGCATTCAACTTAAATTTTTTCTTAAATGAAACATGTAAAGATGCTTTGAATATTGGTGAATTTGTTGATTCTATTAAGGTTCAATTGACTGATCTTGAAACATTTGGTCACTCTGGTTATGTAGATGGAGTTTCTAAAATACTTATAAAGAATCTGAATGAATTGGAAACATGTAAAAGACCCATCCACTGTAGCGATTTGAAACGAGAAGTTCTATATATAAAGGATGATGATAAATGGTCAAAAGAAAATGATGATAAATGTATTATTAAAAATGCCATTAAACGAGTCGCAAATAAAAATATTAAACAAATAACAGAATGGACAAATTTGAATCCTGATTGTAAAAAATCTGATTCAAGGAAAAATGATCAGTATCTGAAAATAGTGATGAATTCAATGTCAGGAGGATCAAATGAAGAACAAAGCAATAATATTGAAAAAATCATAAAGAACATTACAAAATCTGTTATAATTGATAAATAATAAGTTTTTTTGCTAGGTGAAAAAGAGAGAATAATATATCGTGAGCATATATGGTCACAATTTATTCGATAGATTTGTCGCTATAAGTCTCAGTCACAATTTTTTTCCCAAAAGTAAAAAGGGAATTGAAAATTGGACATTTATAAATGTCCAAAAACGCAAATCCGAAAAAAGTCTTGAAAAAGGGGTCTTTTTTAGAGGGTTCTGAGCATAATGCTCTAAATTTACAATAATTTACGAAAAAAAACGTGATGATAAAAATTCACCATTTTTATTACGAATTATTTAGGGATTTTTTTGTCAGTATAAAATATACTTCTATGACTGACATTTTTTCTCCCAAATTCCCAACCGAATACACATGCCATTGTTGTGACTATATTACCGAGTATAAGAATGATTTTAACAAACATTGTATGACACGTAAACATAAAATACTTACGCGCGACTTACAAAAAACTCCCCAACCCATAATACATATATGTGATTGCGGCAAAGAGTACAAACATCGTCAGAGTTTATTTAATCATAGGAAAATATGCCAAATAAATTTAGACAATAATCAAAAACATAATATACAAATTCAAGATTCATTTCAAGATCCGCATCAAGATCCCATACAAAACCCAGAAACAATTCATCCAAATATAACGATTGATGTAATTTTAAAAATTATTAAGCAAAATGAGGAATTACAAAAACTTTTAATAGATCAAAGCTCCAAGATATTAGAACTAGCAAAAGAAGGCAAAAGTATTTTTAATACAAATAATACGAATAATAATACAACAAACAATTTTAATCTTAATTTATTTTTGAACGAAAAGTGTAAAGATGCTATAAATATAACTGATTTTGTTAACTCACTAGTAGTAAATATCAACGATTTAGAAGAGACCGCTAGGTTAGGTTACGCCGAAGGTATTTCCAAGATATTTATTAATGGTCTAAAACAATTAGACATTTATAAGAGACCCATACATTGTAGTGATTTGAAACGCGAGGTACTTTATATAAAAGATCATGATAACTGGGAAAAAGACGACGATAAAACTCATTTATTACAAGCAATTAAAGATGTTGGTAATAAAAACATAAAACAAATTAGCGAATGGCAAAAAATTAACCCGCATTTTAAAAATCCTGAATCGAAACAGAATGACCGTTATTTATCAATGGTATGTAATGTAATGAGTGGTGGGTCTAAAGAAGAAATTACAAAAAATTATGAAAAGATTATAAGAAATATTGTTAAGGAAACAGTGATAGAAAAATAAAAATTGAATAAAATATATTTATAATAAGCTTACTATAAATATATTAGTTACATAATGTCAGAGTGTACAAAAAATCACCCAAATGTTCTTATATTGGATAATGATAAGTTGGATTACATAGAGAGTCTAATTTTACGTAATAAGAAGATGGAAACACTTATTAGTAATCTAATTGACCACACCATTGAACATAATTTTTCAGAAGCAGATAAATGCCGAATTTTAATTAAACAGTATAAACCAGATGTGTATGACAAAATAATATATGCCGCAAATAGCATCATATATAATTACGATCTGGTTATCTCTTAACATTCATAGCCTTGAATTGCTTCCACGAGATCTCTACTTGAGCCCCCTTGTATTCTGGCTCCATATTATCAGTTTCCGCATTAAGTTTTTCAGCCTTTCTTAAAGCACTATCCACATATATTTTTTTTAGCAATGTGCCAACTTCAAATGATCCATCATGCTGGTCTAATTTTCCATCCTCTATCTTACCAAGCACGTCTAAGAATTGAAACAATATTTTCAAATCAATCTCGTCCTTTCGAACCTTATTGTAAATATCAGTGTAATAAGTAAATAAAAAATTACACTCACTCATTGCTTCTAAATTCAACGATTCCGGATCATCAATATATTTAGCCTTTAACATTACTAAATTATTTACATCATCTCTGAGAATTTGGCTATGCTTTAAGTCGCGTATTAATCCGGTTTGATCTTCAACATTGTTGGCAGCAATCATCTTTTGTAAATGAAGTCTCTGATTTTCATCCATATTAATTATATATTTATTTTATAATACTATTTTTAAACTTTAATTTATTATATTATATTATATAATGTCGTATAATTCAATGCCCAAACAAACATCAACGTGTACTGGAGGTAATTGTACCCCAGCAGCAGCATCCCAAGCCGCCCAAGCAGCTCAATTAGCTAAAATGAATAACCTAAAGGCTTTGACCGGAGGCGATGGCGCAGTACCAACTGTCGCAGTTCCATTACAATCATCTATTAAAGGACCTGCTGGTGCGGATTTAAATAATATAAATAACAAGTCGCAAATGTTATTCGCAAAGCAAGCATCTCTTGGGGATCATGATAGTGCTGCTACAACTAAAACAGGCGGAAGCAAACGGCAAAGGGCCACTCGTAAACGGCGAAGGGCCACTCATAAAAGACGACGAATTAATAAAAGACGAAGGAGTCGTCGCGGTAAATAAATAAATATATTTATTAATTATATATACCATGCCAACAATGAATAATTATTTAATTTTTTCCTATGTAAATTTAGCATTTATTATTCAAATAGGACTATTAGCATATTTAACATCAGTAAAAAAAATAAAAGATAATTGGCAAGAATATAGATGTAATCCACCTTATTGGGTATTCTCAGAAAATGTTTCTGATGATTTTAACTATTGTGTTCAAAATACCCAAACAAGTCTCATGGGCTATTTATTACAACCAATGACATATATGTTGTCATCAGTGACTGATATGAATAGTAATACTATCGATGCTGTAAATAATGCTCGTGGTATGATTAGTAAATTAAGAGATTTTTTGACAAATATTATACAAACGGTTTTTGGAGTATTTGGTAATATGATAGGTGAATTTCAAAAAATGATAATTGCGATACTTGATATGATAGGCAAAATAATAGGAATTATTTCAACTTTATTGTTTGTATTAGATGGCACAATGAAGACAATGCTTAGTGCTTGGAATGGTGAACCTGGGCAATTAATAAAGTCAATCGGATCTTGCTTTCATCCAGATACAAAAATTAAACTTAAAAATGGAGATATTTTTTCAATGAAAGACCTACCTTTAGGCGCAGAATTAGAAGATGGAGGAAAGATATTTGCTGTTTTAAAAATAGACAATTCTAACAAGGATAAACTGTACAAGATAAAAGGAGGCGTCAATGATGATGATATTTATGTAACCGGTCAACATTTTATTTATGATCCAGAACAAGAGAAATTTATTTATGTTAAGGATTATAAGAAATCGCAATCCCAGGAAGAAATAACGTGCGATTGGTTTTCATGTTTAATTACTACCAATAGGAGAATCCCAATTGCGCAACATATTTTCTGGGATTGGGAAGATGATGAACTAACAAACTAACAAACTAACAAATAAAACACAAATATTTTTACACAATAGATACATAACAATAAATATTTTATAATTAATTATTGTTATTATTATCCATTTATACTATATGAATCCACCATCCAACCCAATAAATAATGCTACAAAATATATTAATGACATATACGATAAAACAACATTTTCAGACAATTATGGCTCATCAATTATGATTTGTATAATAGTTACAATAGTTGTATTATCTATATTCTCATATTGTCTTGCGATGCAGAAGAAACAAGAAATATATGCTGACTGGAATAATAATCGATGTAAACCACAATATATTCCAATTGCTGGGTTTATCGCTGCCCCCGCAAATCAATCTATTAGTGACTATACTACTGAAAATTTTCAATATTGTCTTAACTCACAAGCAACAACTACAACAGGATACTTATTACAACCAATTTCATACATGATAACGTCTATATTTTATATTGCTTCAAATTTATGGAACTCTATTGACGCAATGAGGGGGATGTTTGCGAAATTTAGAGATAATGTATCCGAATTTGTAAAACAAGTAATGGGTAAGCTATTAAATATAACGACACCAATAATTGTCATTATTAGTGCTTTCTTAGACAGTTTAAAGAAAACACAAGGTGTCATGGCTACTGGATTATTTACATTATTATCTGTATATTACGCATTACAAGCAGCAGTTGGATCCATATTACAATTAATGGGTGGCATGTTAGCAGTAATGGTTATAATTATTGGTATATTGTGGGTTTTACCGTTTACATGGATTGCTGCCGCTACTTCTTCCGCCATATATGTTATAATAGCCTTAATATTGATGATATTGATTACGGAATTTGTAATTATGTTTAATATTATGCCGATTAAGGTGCCAAAATTAAAATGTTTTGATAAAAATGTGCGGATAAAGTTGGACAATGGCATTACAAAAGATATTATGGATATAAATGTTGGCGATATATTAGAAAACGGTGTCAGGATAACTGGTAAGATGAAATTAGATGCGGCAAATTTAAGAATGTTTAATATTAGAGATATTATTATTAGTGAGACGCATATAGTAAAATATGGAAATAAATGGATCCCAGTTAGAGACCATCCTGAAGCTATTGAAATATACGACTATACCGAACCATATTTATATTGTTTAAATACGAATTCAAAGGTTATTGTATTAAATGGTCTTATTTTTACTGACTGGGACGAGATTTATGATGATACATTAGAGCAAGTATTAGATGCGATTCCAACCAATATATTTGAAAAAGATCATAATAAAAAATGTATAAATATTCATCGCTATTTAGACGTTGGATTTGGGAAAGATACTATTATTGATTTGATTGGAAATACTAACAAAAAAATCAAAGATGTAAATGTAAATGATATATTATTATCAGGGGCTAAAGTTTATGGTATTGTAGAAATTGAAGCTAGTGAATTATTAAAAACTGATTTAAGTTTAGGAAATAATTCGTTTGAAAAGTTATATCATTTATTGACGAATGATAAAGTATTCAGTTCTGGTAATCAAATTATTCCTGATTATAATGATCATATTGATAAATTATTGAATATATGAATATATGAATCTATAAATAAATGAATATATATAAAAAATTATCTAACAAATATGTATAACATGGAGATTTCTATTGGTTCATATAGCGCAAGATTGGAAATTGTGATACTTATTGTGATATTATTTTGGGTAATGTTTGGACATGTATTATGTTCTTGCTGTACAATGACTGCTAAGGAGGGGTTTGAGAAGATGAAAGAAGGCCTGGGACAGAGAGGAGGCATGGGCGCGACAATGGAAGGAAGTGGAAGTGGAGGATTTGGAGGAAAGAGAAAAGAAGCATTTTCTAACCTTAGCTCATCCGCATTCGACACCCAATTTTCTGCTAATAACTCGCCTGATTATTACATGAATCCTAATGACTGGGCTCAACAATCCCTTGTTTATACCAAAGGCACTACACCAAGTGCCGCAGTTGAGTCGATTTGGGATCGTTCTAAGACTCAAAAACCACCGGCTAAAGGTCAGCTAAGTTTTTATGATAATATTAATTTTAAGCCTGAATGCTGTGTAAATAGTGATGCGTCAACTAGCACAGGATGCGCCTGTTATACAGTTGCTGATTATAATCTCTTGAAAACAAGAGGCGGCAATAACGTGCCATTTTCCGACCTTTAAATTTATAGACATATTTTGTTTATTTTAGTTAAATTAAGTTAAGTGATTATTTCAACTTAACTTAACTATTCACACTTTTTAGACACCCTACAGAACTTACAATAGTAAATTGTTTGCGAGTCTTCAACCCCAATGTCAATGACATCCTTAATATATTCGTGTTTTTCACATATTTTGTCCCGCTCTTCTGTAATTTTGTCAATATATGGATAAATAATAGATGTCAAATTTTCTATTGAGGCATCATCAAAAATGTCATTGAATTGCTCGTAAATTTCAGGGTTCTCAACAAAATAAAGATTATCAGTTTTAAGATCAATATCCTTTGCGATTTCATCCTTAAATTTCTTTACTTGTTTGAGCATATTTAAAAACATGGTGGTTGTTATTTTCATTTTGTAAAGAATATCTTTCTCTGCTGACATTATTGTATGATTTATATTATATTATATTATGAAATATATTTATATTGTAATTGATCACAATATAAATTGTATATGTTAAGATGAAGTGTTTTTAACTCGCTGCTTATTATAGCGCGCAATTTGTCTGAGCATGCCATAGTTTAGACTCGCAATTAATACAAAATTGTTCTGATTGGGCGGCACTCCGCGATTGTATAATGAAGCACTGGTTGTGATTTTACCATTATTGAACTTTGTCATTTTAATAGAAATATATTATATTTAATTTTATATATTTCTATTTTTATTTTTATTTTTTATAATAAATTATATTATTCATTTTCTTGGAAAAAAACGCAGAATTAATAAATGGTGTTGTTGGCTGAAATATAGTATAGTTTCCAGTAGCAACTACACCAAAATCTTTAAAACTATTTGGCACTCCTCTGCGATAAAAAGCGGCACTTGTTCTTACAGGCATTATAAATATAATACATAATAAAAAATTAAATTTCTTTTTTGATTTTTAATGTTTTTACTCTTCGCTACTATTTTATATGCGCATAATTTTTCATAAATTTTGCTCCACTTTTTTCACGAAGTTTTTGCCAGGCTATAGAACAGTGGAATTTATGCGTACAGGGAATACAGTGCGCTACTCATCGTATCCTTATTCGTTTTAATCAGCTTATCTACAATATCCTTTGTAACTGTAAATGGGAATACAACTTTTAACGACATATCTTCTTCGAACAAATTCGATCCTGGTTTCATCAGTCGATACAAATTCAACTTTGTATAAATTATCTCTAAACATCGCTTCAAATTACGCACTCCATCCTCCTTCAAACAATAATTGTCAATAATATAATGGACTGTTGCTTCCGGAATACTAATATCTTCTGATGAAAACTTTACCTGCTCTCTTGTTCTCGGCAACAAATAATTGTTTGAAATAACCGTCTTTTGCTTTTGATTATAACCCTTGGTCTGAATTCTATACATTCTGTCTTTCAAAATAGGATTGATTTTGCTCTCGTCATTGTAACTAAATATAAACAAACATTTGCTTAAATCAAAATCTATCTCGGCAAAATACTTGTCATGGAATTGGGTGTTTTGCGACGTATCTGTCAAGTGTGTCAGAATTCCAGCGATCTCCTCACCTTTTGGAGTCTCACTGATCTTGTCTAATTCATCAAAATATATAACCGGGTTCATACACTTACTATCAATCAATATTTGTACTATTTTACCCCACATTGACCCTTCATATGTGTAGCCATGTCCTTCTAAGAAACTGCTATCAGTGGCGCCTCCTAGCGCAATGAAAGCAAATGGTCTATTTAAGATCTTACTGATGCCTTCCTTTACAAGACTCGTTTTGCCTGTGCCCGGTGGTCCATGAATCGCAATCGCAGTGCCGACCGATTTGGGATTAGTGATTAGTTGTCCGAGCATCTGCATTATCTGCATCTTAGCATCATTGAGGCCATATACGGCATCATCTAATGTTTTTAACGCATTGGCCATAAAATCGTGGCACTTGTCGACACCATCTTCAATCCGAATTGGCAAGTCCTTCATTTTTCCAAATGGAATGTGCATAAAAGTGTCGACCCAGTTCTTAATCTTATAATATTCGCCACTACCGGGCTCCATGTGTCTTAATGTGCCGATCTTCTTCATGGCTGCGCCTTTAAAACTGACTGGAATATCCGACTCTAATAATGTAAGCCGATATGGCTTCTCAATTCTGGTGATTTTATTGATTTCACGAAGCTCTTTGATAATCTTTTTTTGACTATCTATTTCCATCTTTTCAAAGAATTCAAAATCATTCATTGTGTTTTTGTCGCGTAATATGCGCCTGAAAATGCGGTCATTTCGATCCTTCTCTTTCTTCATCTTTTTCTCTTCCTTTTTCTTATTAACCAACATTTTCTGATTACATAACTTGATACATTCAGTTACAAGACTAGTGTTTTCACCCTTTTCTTGTAAAGTTTTTAGAACTGCGAGTAAATCAACGTCTTCTTTTGTAGTTGTATCTTTTGTCTTCTCAGTGGTTACCAATTTGACATTTTCTTCATTTTTACCCTTTTTCCCCTTTTTAGTCACTTCCTTTTCTTCGATAACACTTGCGTCTGATTCCTCATCAGAACTAATTGGATCATCTTCATTTTCAGTGTCAACATCGCTGTCTGTCTCGTAATCATCTTCGTCGTCAAAATAAGCTTCATACTCGTCCTCCAATTCATCTTCTTTTACAACTTTATCTGCGCCAATTGACAATATAATATTAAAATTACTAGATTTTTTCTTACCTTTACTCTTTGACTGTTGAACTTCTTCTTCTGATTCTTCGCTAGATTCATCATCTTCTTCATCTTCCTCACTAGAATCATCAATTTCTTCACTAGAATCAGTTTCATCTTCGTCTTCTTCTAAATCATCAGATTCTGTCATTGTTTCATATTCATCGGATTCATCCTCTTCTTCTGATTCAGTTTCATATTTCTTTGATCTTAAACGACTAGATTTACTCTTACCCTTGTTTTTATTCTTTTTAATAGGAGGCACATAATCAGAATCAGATTGTTTAGAAACAGAAGAATCCTCGGTATCAGATTCTTGATGTTTTTGATTCTTTTTCATATCCTTCTTTAATACTTTTTTCAACTTTTCTCCTGATTTAACCTTTTCATTGATATATTTAGATGGGAACATCTTTGATAAGAACTTTCTGTATTCATGTTGGTTTATTTCATCATCATCCTCGTTAGAATCACTACTATAGTCACTATTATTATCAGATGAATCATCGTCGATCTGTTTTCTACGTCTATCATCATTCTTCTTCTTATCAACTATTTTCTTCTTATCATTCTTAATTGATTTTGATTTATTATCCATTTTAGTCATCTTATTTTGTTCTCGGGGCATTTCTATGTTGGTTATTATACTGTATGAATTAGTTTTATATTGTATTTTTAGAATCAATTTTTTTACATTTATTTAGGAATTTATTTTCTTTTATTATATTATAAAATGGCAAGTTTTGGACCAATGTCGTCAGTTTGGATGTCTGGATTAAAAGGTGTTGGTATTAGTAGTGGTCAAAGTGGAAGTTCTGGTATATTTTACACAACAGATGGGGGTATAGGATGGACAGCATCAGATTTAACAACTGGTGTTGGTAGTGGAGGATATGTACCTAATTATATATGTATAGATGGAAATAATGCCGTAGCAGTATGTTCTACTTTATCTCCTTCAGTATATTATTCTACAAACGGAGGACAAACATGGCTTGGAGGAACATATTTAGGTAATCCATTCTCAATTACTGGTCAAGTTGCTGTAGCAATTAGTGGAACTAAAGCGTTTGTTGGTGGAGATTCTAGTGCTTTTTATTATTCTACTAATAGTGGTGCTACATGGGCAGTTTCAACAGGATTTGGAGTTGCTGTTACACAACTTTATGGATTACAAATGATTGGTAATAATGCTGTTGCTGGGACAGACAATGGTGTTTATTTTTCTACTGATGGTGGTGCTACATGGGCAGTTTCAACAGGAAATGTATCCGACTACACACTATCAATATCAATGAATGCTGCAGGAAATGTTGTTATTGGACAGAATTCAGCAGTATTATATTCTATTGATTTTGGCGCAAATGTAGCAGTAGCAACAACTGGTGTCGGTGGAATGTCAAATAGAATGACAATATCTATAGATTCTGGCTCTCAAAATTGTATAGCTGCTAGTTCGACTACTTCAACATTATGGTATTCTAGTGATGGTGGTAATAATTGGACAAATTCAACACAATCAATAAGTGCCGAAATTGCACTCATGATAAGCGGAAATTATGCTATTGCTGGTAGTTCAGGTAGCTCATTATATTCTACTGATGGAGGTGTTAGCTGGACAACCTCGACAACTTCTATTTCAAATGTTAATGTAGGTTGTAGATATTTAATTGGACAAAAAGGAATTATGTCTAATGCTTCTGCTTTATATTATAGTGGTGATGGTGGAAATAATTGGGTTTTAGCACAATCTCCTCCTCCTCCTCCTATTTGTTTCAAAGAGGGTTCCATGATTCTTACTGAAAAAGGATATATTGCTGTTCAGGATCTAAGAAATGGTGATTTGATAAAGACTGTTTCTTCTGGGTTCAAAAAGATTCAGCATATTGGACATTCTAAAATGTATAACAACGTAAATGATATTCGTTCGACTGATAAATTGTATAAATGCTGTAAAACCGAATACCCCGAATTGTCTGAAGATTTGGTTATCACCGGTGGCCATTCTATTTTGGTTAAGAATTTCAAGGATCATGAGCAAATGGAAAAGACCCAAGAAGTTCTTGGCAAAATTTATGTCACAGATAGACATTATAGATTGCCTGCTTGTGTCGATGATAGAACCAAAATATTAGAAGAGGATGGTGTTCACACTATTTGGCACTTATCTTTGGAGCATTCTAATTACTACATGAACTACGGTATTTATGCCAATGGACTGTTGGTTGAAACCGCCAGTAACAGAATGATGGTTGAATTGTCTGGTATGTCTTTGCTATAAATAAAAAAATATAAATAAAAATTTGTATTTTCCAATAAATATATTTTATTGGAAAATTATTTAAACATTAGAATATTTTAATTACCAAAATAAAGACAGAGTGAGTTATTTTGTTACGCTAATAGTTAACACATTTTGAAACATGTATGAATTATAATGTTCAATGTGTATTGCTACATGGCAAACATTTTAATTGTTACATATGTAAAAAGGTGTAAATATTTTATATTTTGTAATAAAACAATTTAAATATTAACAAAAATAAAATTGATTTGAAACAATCTAAATATTATTATAATATTATAATAAGAATGTCGCAAAGTTCCAGAAACATGAAAAATACTAATTGCTCCAAAATTATCGGCATCCAATTCAGTATATTATCGCCCGAAGAAATTCGTAAAGGCTCTGTAGCCGAAATCACGAGTCGCGATACATATATTAATAATAAGCCGGTAATTAATGGGCTATTTGACCCCAGAATGGGGGTTTTAGAACCTGGTTTAATCTGCCCAACTGATGGGCTTGATTACATGCAGACTCCAGGTTATTTTGGCCATATTGAAATGGCACGCCCTGTGTTTTATATCCAATATTTATCAACAATTCAAAAAATTCTACGCTGTGTTTGTTTTAAGTGTAGCAAACTTTTGATTTCAAAAGACAAATATAAGCAGGCGTTAAAAATGCAGAGTCAAGCACGATGGAAATATGTGTTTGAATTGACAAAAGATATTAAACGATGTGGTGAAGATACTGAAGACGGTTGCGGCTGTTTACAACCAAAGAAGATCCGAAAGGAAGGATTTGCGTCTTTATTTGCCGAGTGGGTCAATACTAGTGAAGAAGGGGACGATAACATCGTAATCCCTTTGACGCCCGAATTGGTTCTCAAGATATTTAAGCGCATCTCTGATGAGGATGTAACCTTTATGGGGTTTAGTCCTTTGTGGTCACGTCCAGATTGGATGATTTGTCAAGTGTTGGCAGTACCGCCTCCTGCTGTTAGACCATCTGTAAAGCACGATGCGCAACAGCGTTCCGAGGATGATCTTAGTCATATTCTTGTCAATATTATTAAGACGAACAAGACTCTTCAGGACAAGGTACAGAATAATGCGCCGGAAAATGTTATCAATGATTGGACGACTGTTCTACAGTTCCATGTTGCCAGTCAGGTTGATAATAAATTACCCGGGTCCAATCCTGTCGCGCAAAGATCTGGCAGACCTTTGAAATCTATTAAAGACAGGTTGAATGGAAAGGGCGGCAGAATGAGAGGCAATCTCATGGCAAAACGTGTTGATTTCAGTGCGCGTTCAGTCATTACTGCGGACCCTAATATTTCAATTAGAGAGCTTGGTATTCCTATGAAAATAGCGAAAAATATCACCAAGCCTGTCAGGGTAAATCGTATTAATAAAGCGTTCTTAACGAAATTAGTACAAAATGGGCCCGATGTGTGGCCTGGCGCCAAGATTCTTGAGAAGAAGAATGGCGAATCAATCACACTCAGATACTTGGATCGGAAGTCAATTGTTTTAGAAGAAGGCGACACTGTTCACCGTCATATGATGGACGGCGACGCGATTCTATTCAATCGACAACCGACTTTACACAGAATGAGTATGATGTGTCATATTGCGCGTATTATGACGCGAGGAGACACGTTCAGAATGAACGTGGCCGACACAAAACCATACAATGCTGATCGAAATTTTGTGACGATACCACGTCACGAGCCGTCGAGGTTGGCAACAGGAGGCGCTAACAACGTGTTACCTCCTAGTAAATAAAAATGATAAATAATTAGGCAAAATAATATAAAAGATAATCTATATATAATAAAATGGAAGAGACAAAACCAGAAAACGGCAAATGTTGTTCAAAATGTAATATAAATAAAACTATTAGTGATTTTAGAGAAAAAAGACAGGTTTGTAAATCTTGCGATAATGAAAGTAAAAGATTGAATTATAATAATAATAAAGAAGCAAGAGACGAACTAAATGAAAAAAGAAAGGAAAAATATAAAACAGATGATGAGCATAGAAAAAAACTGATAAAATTAGCAGGAGATTTTAAACATAATAAGGTTGTTGAAAGACAGCAATTAAAAGAAGAAGAAAATCAAAAAATAGGTTTAGACAATAAACAATGTAAGTATTGTAATGAAATTAAACTGAAAACAATGTTCAGATATAATCGTTTAAAATGTAGGAATTGTGAAAGAGATGAACCATTAGACAAATTTAAAAGAAACATCCGTTGTAGAATTTATTTATCATTAAAAAAGAAAAATAAACATACAATTGAATATTTAGGCTGTAACACAGATGAATATTTGAAATGGATGTTACATAACAATAATGGCTATACGCTTGACAATCAAGGAACAATATGGCATATAGACCACGTAATTCCACTATCACATTTTAATTTAGAAAACGAAGAAGAACAAATGATTGCTTTTAATTGGAGAAATACTATGCCTTTATCTGCTAAAGAAAACTTGTCAAAAAATAACAAAATAATAAAAACACAAATTGAACAACATTATAAACATTTAATAGATTATCACACACAAAATAATATAGAATTGCCACAAAAATTTATTGATTTATTTGCAACACATTCAAATTGACGGGAATCCCCTTAGAGCCTAACTAGTCTAATAAACTAGTGAATCGCTACCAAGTTTGTATAGGAAACTTACAAATGGCCGAGATAGAACTCGGGTATGGTAAAAAAGCGAAGGATTGGGTAATCCGCAGCCAAGCCCCTAACCTCGTTATGGTAAGAGTATGGGGAAGGTTCAACGACTAAACGTTTGTGGGTCTCAAATGATGGTTTAACCAACCTGATGAGGCATAAGATATAGTCTGGCGTCATTGGAAACTCTGACGATTTATCGTTTGACGGCGATGAAATGAATTTACATATGCCGCAGGACCCGGAGTCCGAGGCGGAATTAAAGAATTTGGCAGCGGTGCCATACCAGATAATAAGTCCAGCGAACAACTCGTCAATCATTGGCATCTATCAGGATTCAATGCTTGGATGCTATAGATTTACGAGAGAGAATATTAATTTCACACAGAAGGACGCAATGAACTTGTTAATGATGTTCAATCGCGTAGATATGTCAAAAATTAAGAGAAAGCGAAACGAACGCGTGTCAAATTTTGAAGTTCTTTCGCAGATATTGCCGCCAATGTCATTGAAAGTGAAGAACAAGCAATTCAACGGCGACACAGAGAAGTCAGAGAGTTCCAACAATATCATTGAGATCAAAGACGGCACCTATTTGAGAGGCCAGATGGACAAGGGTATTCTAGGCTCAGGCACCAAGGGTCTTATTCATCGTGTTTGTAATTCGTTTGGCAACATGGCATCCGCCAAATTTATCGATGATTTACAAAACATTGTGACTGAATACATGAAGCAGAGCTCGTTCAGTGTGGGTATTAGCGATTTAATTACTAGCGCGACCACCAATGCTAAAATTATCAGTATCATCACGGACAAGAAAGCGGATGTGAAAAAACTTATTGACCAAGTCCAAGTTGGCGTCTTTGAGAACAGTTCAGGAAAAACAAATGAAGAAGAATTCGAGACAAAAATCAACAATATTCTTGGAAAAGCGCAATCAGAGGCGGGCAGAGAAGCACTCAAAAATCTAAGCAAAGATAATCGATTTGTCATCATGTTTAATGCGGGTTCAAAAGGCACAGAAATCAATATTCAGCAAATGACCGCCTGCTTGGGACAACAGAATGTGGACGGAAAGCGTATTCCTTACGGATTTGAACACAGAACGCTCCCACATTACACCAAGTATGATGACAGTCCAG
>Ga0214919_10002798_pt1 | contig 27000 bp, 15 predicted proteins | sample LL1503_MetaG_FD_177994 | JGI IMG/M metagenome (GOLD analysis project Ga0214919, IMG submission 177994) | Freshwater microbial communities from Lake Lanier, Atlanta, Georgia, United States - LL-1503 | ecosystem: Environmental > Aquatic > Freshwater > Lake | place: USA: Georgia | collected...
ATGCCCGGTCAAGTAAATCAGATGATGAAAAGTTTTGAATACTGGTTTGGTCCTTATCCTTTTTATGAAGATGGATATAAGTTGATAGATGTATCGAATACGGGCATGGAACATCAGAGTGCTGTTTCTTATGGAAATCAATATCGTTTTGGATACAGAGGCAGAGATGGATCAGGAACCGGTTGGGGTATGAAATGGGATTTTATTATTGTACACGAAAGCGGGCATGAATGGTTTGGCAATAATATTACCACCAATGATTTGGCTGATATGTGGGTGCACGAAGGTTTTACCAATTACAGTGAAACACTTTTTATTGATTATACTTTTGGTTCAGCAGCAGCAGATGCTTATAATCAGGGTATCCGCAAAGGTATTAGGAACGATAAAACAGTGATACCCGAATACAACGTAAATGCACAGGGTAGTGGAGATATGTATCCCAAACCTAGTAACATGCTACATTCTATCAGACATGGACTGAATAATGATACACTTTTCCGAAAAATATTAAGAGGGTTAAACAGTATTTTTTATCACAAAACAGTTAACTCTTCTGAAATAGAACAATATATATCACAAAAGACAGGATATGATTATAGTAAAGTATTTGATCAGTATCTACACACTATTCAGGTGCCAAATCTTGAATTTTATTTTAGCGGAGATGGAATGAAAATCTTTTACAGGTGGACCAATGCTGTGAATGGTTTCAACCTACCCATATACCTGAATCTGAATACACATGCAATTCACTTTATTCCATCCGAGGAATGGAAAAGTTCCGATCTTGTAATTGGTGATGCAGCTATAATAACACAGGCGGCAATCGAAAAAATGTATTATATAAAAACAGAAAAGTTGGGTAGTAAATTATAAAATAATTTAACCATACTTTCATTTATATAAAGCAACAGAAACTTTTATTTTAAAAGGGTTTAGTAATTGTTAGGTAATCAAAAATTTATTTTTAAGTATACGAATTATTTTTTTAAGCCACTATTTTTTGACCTTGTTGGCTTTATGTTTCGGCTATAATATACGTCAGCAGGATTGTGGTGTCCGAGATATACTTGGTTAAGTAGTTCATGCAATTTTGGATCATATGATTGCAAATCTTCCGGTGTTTGAATTCTTGTTTCGCCATCAAAGAATTCAAAGTTCGACCAAAACCACCACTGTGTACCTTCTGCCCAATATTCTGCTGAAGTGTTTATAGCGTATTGCCCTTTATATATTCCTTTGGTTTTTGCTACTTCATATGCAGCAAGTATTTGTTTGTATAATGCAGTATCGCAAATGCGAAGTGCGTTCATGATATTATGACTGAATTCATGAACAAGTATATTTTCGCCATAGTAGCGCGTACCTGGGTAGCCAAGAAGGTTTTCTTCTGCACATGAAGTAACTGTACCGCCCATTCCACGGGCTCTTCGGTTCCAGTATTCCCTGTCTGTCATGCTTGCAATACCATTTGGTTTATCGTAATTATCGCGTTCTCCGGGGGTTAGGCGTTTGTCTTCTTTGGTTGGCTTTTTCCAATTTCTGCGTTCGGGAAGATCTGTTTCCATCTCTGCTTCAGCCATTACTAATACGCGTGCTTTCTGTTTGATGAGTGTTGAACGTACATCGGGTCTTTTTACCAACATATAGTTAACAATATCACGGGCTATCAGCAATGCATCATCTGGTACTTTTTCAGAAGAAACAATAGGAATGCCAAATGCATCAGTATGTTTTTTATAGAAAGTATCGAGCGATAATATTGATGGAGGAGTACCTATCATTTCCTGTTTATAGGAACTGACAATCTTTTCTGCTTTATTCTGAGCATTAATACTGTTACTTGAGAAAGCAAAGAGGAAAAACCAGGTAAATAATTTAAGCATAATATGGTGATTTAAAAATAGTTTCAGTCTCGTTGAATAATTAAATAGTATCAAAAAGTTGCATACTATACGAAAATTAAAAACTAAAAAGCTAACCCTGTTCAATTTAATTAACCGGTATTACCCTTTTTTTGCCCAAAACCTACACTAAGAATCTTAATAGATTCATATAAACTAATAAAAATTGATGAATATTTTAGGAGTTGTTATCTATATACAAAGACCTTCAATTTAGGTCAGATATTGTTTTTTACAAAAACACTTTGGTTAAAATCCGATGATTTTAGGATAAAATAGTTGAATCAGGTAAAATTGGCATTAGTTACTTTTATAGTGTCAAAAATACAATTATTAAATAGCATAGAAATAGAAACGATATTTATTTTGATTTTACTGTTTCTGAATTGAAACAAAAACTGCTGCCATGAAAAGATTGCTATATGTGCAGCATATTCTTATAACTATTTGCTAATAGAACTATGTTACCGTCATTAAATTAAATGAAAATGAGAAACAATTTACCGGGTATTAAAATTTTCTGCATACCTGTATTGTTTTTTTGTATGCTTTTTTCAATAGCCGCGACCGGTCAGGTCAAGGTGAGTGGTAAAGTAATCAACAAAAAAACAAATACACCTATTACGGATGCTAGTGTTGTTGAAAAAGGAAGCTCTGCCGGAACAGCAACATCTGCCGCCGGTACTTTTAACTTAACTGTTAAAAGCAGTAAATCCATATTAGTGATAAGCTACGTGGGTTATCTGCCCCAGGAAATACCGGTAAATGGGCGAACAGCAATTGAGGTGTCGCTTGAAGAAGATACAAAAGGCATTGAAGACGTTGTAATCATCGGGTACCAAAATTCCACCCGTAGAAAAACCACGGCTGCTATTTCTTCTGTGAAAGGAAAGGATATTGAAAATGTGCCTTATGCCACGTTTGATGCTATGTTGCAAGGAAGGGTTGCAGGATTGAATGTGCTTTCTGTTTCTTCTGAACCCGGTGCTAGTGGCATTGTAAACATTAGAGGGAATAGCAGTGTGTCAAATAACTCTGGTACAGGAACCGCAACGGGTGTTTCTGCTCCGCTGTATGTGATTGATGGTGTGGTCTTTGATGTAAGTGATTTACGTACAGCGTATGGTAATAGTAATCCCCTCGCTGTTATTAATCCAAATGATATTGAGTCTATCGATGTATTAAAAGATGCATCGGCTGCTGCAATTTACGGAGCACGCGCCGCCAATGGTGTGATTATGGTTAAAACAAAAAGGCCCAAAGGAGGGAAACCTCAATTTAGGTTCTCTACTTATTCGGGAATAGTTACAAAGCCAAGTATGAAGCCTGTAATTATTGGAGCAGAAGAAAGGAGATTGAAAATGGACCTACTAAGAGAACAGGCTAGTTATGCACAACAAAAAAGTTTGTCGCAATTTCTTACTGATAGTCTTAACCCAGCATTCAATAATGCAACGGATTTTCAAAGCCTGTTTTTTAATGACGGATTGATTAATAACTACGATTTTAATGTGGCTGCCGCTTCTGAAAATATGTCGTACCGCTTATCATTAAATCGATATGAGGAAAAAGGGATACAGCCTGGATATGGTCTTAATAGAACGGCTCCCCGTTTATTTTTAAGTGCCAAACCAACTTCAAATCTTGAATTTACGTCTGATATATATCTTGGTTTTGTAAAAGAGCAAAGAGGTGATGGTACAGGAAATGTAACGCCCTATAATATTCAAACATTCCCTTCTTCTTTTTGGCAGATAGATGACTTAACAAGGTCTAACTACCTTGGTAAAAATGATAAAGTTCGCGATGATAACAGAACAACGAGTTTGACCGGAAACCTTAAGATGGTTTGGAAGCCTTTCAAAGACATTACTTTTACCAGTTCACTTTCTTTTAGTTACGGATTTGTTCGTAGGGACTATTTGCGCGACAGAAGTGTGGTGAGCAATAATCGTTCAGATGCCTTCCTCACAGAAAGTAATTCGAGACGTTGGGAATTAGAAAACTATGCAACATGGAAAAAAGAATTTGGACGGAAAAAACAACATACCATATCAGTATTGCTTGGACAGGGTGCTGAGGAGCAGGTTATCAACTCTACTTCTGCAAATGCAAATGGTATTCCTTTTGACGCCATTCGGGTGATCAGTGGTGTGCCAAACGGAGCTAATCTTTCTGCATCTACCAATTTCGAAGAAAGGTCTAGGGTTTCTTATTTTACACGTGCTAGTTATGAATATAATGAAAAATATGGTCTTGATGTAAGTTTCAGAAGAGATGCATCATCACGTTATTCTACTATAAGTAAATGGGGAACCTTCCCTTCAATTGCAGGAAGATGGAATGTTTCAGAAGAACCATTTTTTAAGCCATTGAAAAATTTGATTTCATTTATGAAATTCAGGATGAGTTATGGAGTTACTGGTCGTGATCCAGGAAGTTATTATGCGCAGTACAGACAGTTAACCACCAGCGTTTCGTATCCCACTTCTTCGCTTGGATTTGGCGCAACAGGAAATGTAATTACTTACAATGGTGTTACAGCGGTTACTCCAAGTTATACCTCAGCAGCACCGGCAACCAATATTACTTGGGAAAAATCGCCGCAAACCAATTTTGGACTTGATATTAATTTTGTAAAAGACAGGATCAGCCTGAGTGTTGACTACTATCAGAAAGCCAGTCAAGACCTGATTTTTAATGTTCCAGTTCCAATTACCACCGGCTATACTTCGGCAACAAATAACTTTGTGGACCTTGTAAACAGGGGGATTGAATTTTCATTGAACACAAACAATCTTTCGAATAAGAGTAAGTTGAAATGGCAGACTAATATTAATTTGGCATTCAACGATAATTATGTAACAAAACTGCCAGACGGCAACAGGGATTTTACCTATGGTCCGGTTTATCTCTCACGTATTCTTACTATTGGACAACCTATTTATGGATTCAGGGTGCTAAATATCAATGGAGTGTATCCAACTACTGCTGATGTTCCGGTTGATCCGCTTACTGGCCAGAGAATGCGAATATATAGTGGCGCGCAGTTTATTGGTGGGGATAATGCAAAACAAGACATCAATGGAGATTATAATGTTGACGACAATGATATGATCGTTAAAGGTGATCCGAATACAAAGATATACGGAGGCATTACAAACACATTTACATACAAAGGGTTTTCAATGCAAATATTGACAACCTTTATAGCAGGTAGAAGTGTTTGGAACGGTTATCTTTCTGATAAACTTGCTTCTGCTAGTAACAATCCACCTGTAAACTTTGGTACGCTTTCTGGACCTGCAGCAGAATTTGCTAACCTTAATCTTTGGCGCAGACCGGGTGATATTTCTACCTTGGGAAGTTTGTTCAGCACAAATGATCCTTGGACGATACGTTCTTCAATTTTTGTTGAAGATGCAAGTTTCTTCAGGATTAAAACAGTGAATTTTGGTTATACCTTACCGGCTAACAACTTCATGAAAAAATTGGGAGTAAGACAAATCCGTTTCTATACAGTAGCTGATAACCTTGCAGTTTTTTTCAAAGCCAATCTGCCTGATCCGGAATCTATTGGTATTGATGGTTTCACAACAGCAAATGGTTATCCAACACCTAAAAAATTCACTTTCGGATTAGACATACAGTTTTAATCTTCAAATTATCAAGTAATGAAAAGAAATCATAACAAACTGATCTGCTTAGCGTCTGTTTTTTTTATAACAATATTATTTTCTTGCAATAAAGATTTTCTAGAAAGGGTTCCAATCAATGCACCTACAGATGGTAATTTTTGGAACAATGAAACAGAAGCAACCAGCGCTGTTGCAGGTTCTTATGCTTTAATGCGGACTGCTATGAATGAAATGGGCATGTCTTACTATTATTATGGTGATACACAAACCGATGAATTTGTAGCAAGAACAAACGGGGAGGATTACCCTGCAATTACTCAAATACAATGGCAAACATTTGTTGCGTCATCGCAAACATTCCGCGGACTTATTAAGTTACGCAGGTGGGATAATTTTTACAGGGCAATTGACGAGGCGAACCGTTGTCTTAAATATATTCCCGCAATAAATCTGTCTGCATTTACTTCAGCTAATAAGGCCGATGTTAAAAACGGCTTAATCGGCGAAAGCTATTTTTTGAGAGCATTCGCTTATTTTTCTCTCGCTCGTATTTGGGGAGATGTTCCATTGGTGATTGAAACGGCTCCCGATGCAGCAGGGGTGAAGAACATATCAAGAAAACCACAGAAAGAAGTACTTGACCAGTGTATCAGCGATTTACAGGAAGCCATAAAATTGTTGTCTTATGTTGCAAGTGCCACTACTAGCAGACCAATAAAAGCCAACAGAGGCACCTGTTATGCACTACTTGCACATATATATGCATGGAGAGGAGAGTACGATAAAGTAATTCCTGCAGCCGATTCTGTTATTATCAAAGGAGGATACTCTTATGTTAATAAAAGTGTCAAAGCAACCTATTTGAGTATGTACAAAGGCAATTCAAGTGAAAGTATTTTTGAAATTGCGCAAAACAGCACAATTGAAGGTTCTTTGATAACGACGGCTTATGGTGACATTAATAATTCTATCGCAGCAAGAACTTTGAAATCTCCTTATCTACTTACCAATCTTGGAACATCGCTTTTTGGATTGGATGCAGGAGCATTGGGCAATTTATTTCCAAATAATGCTGACAGTGTTGATTTAAGAAGAAGGAATGGTTTTGATTTCTGGGGTACAACGGATCCTATTTGTATTAAATATTCAAGCGTTTATTATTCTGGAGCAAACAACACCTCTCCACTTAGTCTTAACAATATTTTAGTTTTCAGGCTAGCAGATATTAATTTGTTGAAAGCCGAAGCACTAGTGGCTACAAATAAACCATCTGAGGCCCGAATTATTGTTAATCAAATACGTGCATTATCTAACCTTGGGCCTTCAACAGTAACGGATCCTAATCTTTTTGAAGGTGTAATAGATGAACGAGGACGTGAATTATTTCTTGAAGGACATCGTTTCTATGACTTGGTAAGGTTGGCAAGAAAAACAGGCATCATTAAATTTAATGGGACTGGCACTATAACTAGAATGGATGCAACACAGTTCCAACTAGGCAAATATTATTGGCCAATAGATCCGATACTTATTTCATTAAACCCGCTTCTTGCTCAGACACCATATTGGGCAGACAAAATGTAAATTCCAAATTATTCAGTGCTAAAAAAAAGTTTATGAAATACGATAACAACAAAATATTCATTGTGCTGTGTTTGGCTGTGATATTATTAGGAACAGGGTGTAAGAAAAATGACTACCTCACTGGTGGAAATTTGCATGAAGCAATAACGCCACTAAAAAATATGGATTACCTTAAAAGCAATTCCTTTAAGATATTTGATACGGTAACCGCTATTATTGAAAAGTTCAACCTTTCGAATGAAGTAAACGATGCTAAAACATTTTTTGCTTTTACAGATTATGCAGTGCTTAATATGATTAATGTAAAGCTGGCAGCAAAGCAGACAATTAATCCATTGGCAACCTATACACTTGATAGCCTTGTTAAAGACATGACTGCAGATTCTATAAGGCAGTATATAGCTACGGAAACTTTAGATCTTGACAATTCGCCTGAATTAAAAGCAAAACCTTTTACTAGTAAGGGTAATACAAGCATGGGTGTTTTAAAGCAATTACAAACTGGAACTCCATATACCGATAGAACAAAAGCACCAACTTACCTACTGTATTTTGTAAAGGTAAGAGGGGCACTTGATGAACCTGGAGTAATTCCGCCAGTTAATGAGAATGATTTTCTGGTGCTTTGCCAAACAACAGGGATTAAAACATCAAATGGAGCAACAACGTTGCATGTATTAAGTAACTCACACACGTTTGTAAGATTTTAAAACCTATTGTCAACTATAAATATTCTAAAATGAAAACGAAATATAAATATTTGATCCTAATGGCTTTTTTTTCAGCTGTTATTTTAATAGCTTGTACGAAAAAACCTGATGCAGGATTTTTGGGATTCCAATTTTATTATCTGTCAAATCCTTTTATAGGTATTAAGGGTAGGGCTACTACTTCTGTGCCAATACAGGCGGATGGTTCCACCAATCCACTTTATGTTAAACTGGTACAAGTAAGAACTCGTGCGGGCGCTGTAACTGATCTCTTAACGAAGGAATATGAAATTCCAATTTATTTAGGAGAAGTAACGCCAACCGATTCAACACCTGAATTGCTTGCAAAAAAACTAAGTACATCTTTGTATAGGCCATTCAATGTTAACTCAATAGGGGGAAGACTTGAACTTACACCTGCTACTTCTTACGTAGACACAGGAAGCTATGATTTTGATATTGAAGTCATGAATATAGCCGGCTCAAAAAGCATTAAAAATGTGGCTAAAGTGGTATTAACACCTTCTGTATCTTCGCAGCTTGTTAGGCAGTTTGCAAGTACCTCAGCATTGAATCAAGAAATAGTTTTTACTACTCAGGCAAATTTTGCTGTAACGCTAGATAGAAAAGACGGACCGAACGTTATTATCATAAAATTTGCAGATAAGAATGGCGTATTATTCAATCCTAAAAAGAATGAAGTGTTACCACGCGCAGGAACAGATGCAGCACCGCGTTATGTTTTTAAACAATTCGCCCCTTATTATGCAGAAGAAATAACTGACACTGCACTAGTATATAAATATCCAGCTAAAACACCTACTTTCCCATTGTACCAATTGAATGCAGCGTACCTGAGTTCTTATCGAATTCCAGCAGCTAATAATGATCTTAATATGAACATTAATCCTGAATTGGCCTTCAGGTTATATCCAACAGATGGTGTGCCATTTGTAAGTGGCACATGGACAATTACCAATAAAATAAATTTTGCTGCAAAAAAATAAACAGCAGCTGTTTAACCAAATACTTTTCATTCTGTAAATAATAATTTAGGAAATTATTATTTACAGAATTTTTCATATATACGCTTATTAAGTAACAGTGCAAATAATCGGTACTGCAACATTATAAAAGCTAATCATCCAAATATTATTGAAACCTTTTTCAACTTATTCGAAAAGTTGACTGATAAAATATCTTAAATTGATATGGCATAGCCAACTAATTACAGATTAAAAAATAAAAAAGGGAATAGCATTCATATTTCTCATTATACGATTTTTAATGAAAATTATTTTTATATGAAAATTTACAAAACATTATCGCGTGTCATATTATTTGTTGCTGTTTTAATTCAGGGTGTTTGCACAGTTCAGGCGCAAAATGGAGACCAGATATTGGATGGAATTGGCGAAACAGGAATGATTGCACGTTATGTATTTGATGGGAATGTCAGAGACTGGTCTAGAAATAATTTACACGCCAAATTTGAAGGGGGCGAAGCAAAATTTATTACGGACAATCGGTTTGGAAAGGTTTTGTCGCTCACCGGAGACAATGTTTTTGTTACGATTCCAGGAGAAGCAATATCAGATTTAGAATCCATTAGTATATCAGGATGGATATTCTTGCGTTCGGATAAACCGGGCCAACGTTTTTTTGATTTTGGAAAGGATGCCACCAAACATTTTTTTGCAGCTCCTGTTGGAACAAACACGCAGAAAGGTTATCAGGCTTTGTTAACCGCAAATAATAATAATGCGGGAGCGGTTTCCCCGGAAATAGAAGCGAATAAATGGGTTCATCTTGCCATAGTGATTAACGTCGCTTCAAAATCTATCATTACTTATGTAGACAGTAAGCCTGTTGGAGAAGTTAAAGATATTCCAATTGATTTAACAGCTGTATTCGGTCAGCAGCCGGGAGAAAAACTACTTTATATTGGAAAATCATTGTTGCCGGGAGATGCTTATCTCAATGCCTTGGTTCATGATTTTCGCATTTATCGTGTGCCACTAAGTAATAGACAGATTGCAGGCATCTATAACAATTCGGTGAGAGGCATTAATAAAAGTTCTGTAAACGTAAATGCACGAAAGCCTGAAGAAGATCTACCTAAATTTTCTAGTACCGAGGCACAGCTTTATAATAATTATTTACTTCAGGTATCGGATATTAAAGTGGTAACTGAAGTAGGTAACTTGCCACGATTACCCAGTTATGTACAGGGAACTTATCAGGATAATAGGAAAGGCCCCTTAGTACGTGTTATTTGGCCCGCTCCTGTTAACAATAACGATGTTCTTAAGCTTGGAGCCTATACCATAACGGGGCGTATTGCAGGAACGGAGTTTAAGCCAAAAGCTATTGTAACCGTAAAAGCGTCCGGCAAATCAATTTCGCCGGTTTTAAATCTAGCGGTATTTAACCTAGACCAGGTTTCCCTTAAACCAGATGCGCATGGTCAGGGAACCAAGTTTATTGAAAATCGCGATAAGTTCTTACTTACATTGGCTAAAACTGATCCTAACTCTTTTCTATATATGTTCCGTCATGCTTTTGGCCAGAAACAACCCGAAGGTGCAAAAGCTTTAGGCGCTTGGGATAGTCGTGACACTAAACTAAGAGGTCATGCTACTGGCCACTATCTTTCTGCAATTGCGCAAGCTTATGCCGGCACAGGATATGATAAGGCGCTTCAGGCCAATTTCTACCAAAAAATGGAGTATATGGTCAATAGCCTCTACGAGCTATCACAATTATCTGGAAAGCCGAAAACAGTGGGTAGCACTTATATTTCAGATCCATCGGCTGTGCCATATGGTCCTGGAAAATCAGTGTATGATTCTGATCTTAGTGATACAGCTATCCGTAACGATTATTGGAACTGGGGAACAGGGTTCATAAGCGCTTATCCTCCGGATCAGTTTATCATGTTAGAAAACGGAGCCAAGTATGGAGGACAGAAAAGCCAGATTTGGGCACCGTATTATACCCTACATAAAATTTTGTCAGGTTTAATAGATGTATATGAAGTGAGTGGCAATAAAAAAGCCCTATCAATTGCTTTGGGTATGGGTGATTGGGTGTATACCCGATTGAGCAAGTTGCCAACCGAAACACTTATCAAAATGTGGAGCACTTATATTGCCGGTGAGTATGGAGGAATGAATGAGGCCATGGGACGTCTCTACCGCATTACAAATAAACCAGCCTACCTAAAAACAGCACAATTATTTGATAATATCAAAGTGTTCTTTGGCGATACACTACATTCATATGGGTTGGCTAAAAATGTAGATCTTTTTCGTGGATTACATGCAAATCAACATATACCGCAGGTTGTAGGAAGCATTGAAACCTATCGTGGTACCAACAACTCGGAATATTTCAAAATAGCCGATAACTTCTGGTACAAGGCCGTCAATGATTATATGTACAGCATTGGAGGAGTTGCAGGTGCACGTAACCCTAACAATTCGGAATGTTTTATAAGTGAGCCGGGAACATTGTATGAAAACGGACTATCTGCCGGAGGCCAGAACGAAACCTGCGCAACATACAATATGCTAAAATTGACCAGTAACTTGTTTCTCTTCGATCAACGGGGCGAATTAATGGACTATTACGAGCGTGCTTTGTACAACGATATCCTAGCTTCTGTAGCCGAGAATACCTCTGCCAATACTTATCATGTGCCGCTCAGACCAGGTTCTGTAAAACAATTTGGCAACCCAAATATGACAGGCTTTACTTGTTGTAACGGAACTGCCATAGAGAGTAGTACCAAACTTCAAAATTCAATTTACTTTAAGCGTAAAGATAACCAGGCATTGTATGTAAACTTATACATACCCTCAACATTGGAATGGACAGAGCGCAAAGTAACAATAGAGCAAACAACAAATTTTCCAAAAGAAGACAACACCCTTTTGACGGTTAAGGGTAGCGGAAAATTTGATATCAATGTACGAGTACCTGGATGGGCTACCAAAGGGTTCTTTGTGAAGATTAACGGGAAAGATCAAAAGCTTCAGGCTGTACCGGGCAGTTACCTGAAAATAACCCGTAGTTGGAAAGATGGCGATAGGATAGAATTGAAAATGCCTTTCCAATTTCACCTTGATCCCGTTATGGATCAACAGAATATAGCTAGTCTGTTTTACGGACCAATATTGCTGGCCGCACAGGAGCCAGAGGCAAGAAAAGACTGGCGCAAAGTAACCCTTGATGCAGAAGATATTGGCAAGACAATAAAAGGTGATCCGCAGTTATTACAATTCACTATTGATGATGTTGTTTTTAAGCCATTTTATGAAACCTATGGCCGTCATTCAGTTTATCTTGATGTTAAGTTAAAATGACCTTGAGGTTAAAACGTTTGATTGAATTATTGCTTTAAAAGTGATGAATCGATTAAAGTATTGACCAGTAGATTTTGTAGTAGTTTTCTGTTACAAAAAATTAGAATCCCTTACATCCACAATAAATTTTCATTGTGGATGTAAGGGATTCTAAATGGAAATATAGTAGATCTATTTAACCGTTGTGTTTTATTATTTTGCTTGTATCAATTGGAATTTTGAAAATGATCCGTACGCATTCAGTGGCCCATAAGTAGATTGGTACAATCCTAGTTGAACTGATTTGCCATCCATCTCATTTCTTAGTGTTGGACTACCAGGAAGCTCAATCCAGTTGATCCCATCTTTGCTGGTTCGTATAAAAAAAATATTTCCTTCACGTTGTATCTGAATATATTGGTTATAGTTCCAGGCACTTTGGTTATTGGTTTGTTCTCGTCTGCCATTCTGAAAATTGGTAAACAGATTTCCCACATTCCATGCTGGAAAAATACCATTTTGCAATAATTGTTGTAGCGGTCTGCGAACACCTGATAAAGAATCCGGGGGTATTCGTACCATCAAGCCAGCCTCATTGTTACCCGCTACTTTTTTATCTGCCAGGCCACTTACATCAGCTACCTTGACTTCGGCCACAAAATCACCTTTTACATTTTTGTACAGAAAAGGGCCATAAGGTGTGTTGCCATCCCAATTAGAGCCCTGTGATTCTAAAAATAGTTGGCCATTTTCTGCTACTATTGTTTTTACTGCTTTACTTTCAACAGTTCCAATCAGACCATCCCATATTGAACCGATTGATCCTTGCCCGAGATAATTTTTCTGTTGCAAGAATTCATCCTTTAGTACCGTAAAGTTCAACATGTTAGTTGATACAGTGCAGGGGGCCGCATTTTCTGTTACATTCCCAAAATTGTCCCTGATTTTAAAGGTATACTGGTATTCTTTTTCCGGTAATACACTGTAATCCACATAATATGGATTGTCTACCCATTCTTCTTTTGTATTATTATCAGCCCTGCTGAAATAAAAACTCAGGTTACCAGTTGCTGTACCTCGATCGCCCTCCATCGAAATGATATTTGGTGAAACTGCTTTGGGCTTGCGTTTAAAAGAAACATTTATAGAGGGGGTATGAAGATTGTCTTTCCAATTTGCATTCAAATTTTTGATCTCGTCATCCTGCAGTGCATGTTTGAATACTACTAAATGACTTATACTACCAGTAAAGCCATTGCTTTTGGTATTATCCGTTCCTATATAGAATGCACCGTATTTATTTTCTTTATTGTCTTTAATCGTAGGTTTTACAATGCCATCAATAAATTCTTTTGAATTTTCCCCATCAAATGTCTTAACAACAAAATGCCATTGGCCTGGTTGAATATCCTTGTCAGACAGCACTCGGCAATTTTTACCAGATGCCCAGTTAGCTACTGTTCCCTCTTTTTGACCTGCTGGTTTGAAAACACTAACCGCAATACTGTAACTTACATTTTTAGCCATTTGTACAGATAGCTCCCTATTAAGTGCCATAGCCTCTTTACCTGAAAAAGAAACAGCTATCTTACCAGCTACATCCGTAACAATAGGTCCCTGATCTGAGGCTAGCAGTTCTCCACCTACTTCACCTTCGTTGGTCCATTTTGCCAAATTACCGTATGCTAGTTTTGCAGCATTTAGGTACACAGCAATATCTGATTTTGCCGGGTTGTTATAGAGGCCTTGTATTTCCTGATCATTCAATGGTCTGTCATACACTTTTAGTGAAGCAATAGCGCCTGTAAAGGATGCCTGACGCGTGTTCTTTGCACCCATCAAAAATGTTTTTGCCGTTTTAATAAATAGCATTTTATTTTCCTGGTTATTGGTTTGACCATCCACAAATATTTTTTCAAATGTTCCATCAAAGGTTACTGTTATATGGTGCCATTTATCAGAATCAGGCAAAACTTTCCGGTATTGCATATCAGAAAAACCACCATGTTGCACTGCACCCAATGCCGGTTGTTTGCCATAACCAAAAACTGCATTGTTCAAATCTCTCCCGCCAAATGCCCAGGCAACAACAGGTGCTTCATCTTTTACCTTTTTTGTATACACCCAAAACGAAACGGTATAACTGCTGTTTCCGCTTAATGAAAGTGGGACACTAAAAGAGGATTCCAGAAATTGGGAGCCATTAAACACAACCGCTTTCTTTCCACCGATTACATCGGCTATCGGGAATTTTGCCTTTGTTGTAAACATTCCACCTAGTGTACCATTATTTTTCCATTGTTGAACCATGGTGCCAGGTTGAAATGTATTGGCATCCATATCGATAAGTAAACCTTTTTCCTGAAAATTGTTATCTTTGTTTTGCAACTTAGGTATATTTAGTACGGGTGCTAGACGTTCAGCTTTTGCACTATATACCTTAATATTCCAAACTGCTTTGTACATTCCCGGATTTTCTGTTCCAGTGATTGTTAACCTGATATACCTTGCTTTTACATTGCCATCATCTACCATTGGGCTTCCGTGTTCCTTATTAGCAGTTTTGTCTGAATAGGGAATCCATTTATTACCATCAAGAGAATAGTCCAGACGGTATTGGTAGTACCATGTGGCATATTCAAACTCTGTTAAAACCCTTTGAACGGTGGTTTTTTTTCCGAGGTCTATTTTTAATGAAGCTGGTTCATTGCCGTTTGTAGCGGGTTTCCATAGAGTACCATTATTGTTGTCTACCGCGAATTCTGGTTTATAATCATCATTATAAAATGAAGAGGCGGTTGCTTTTTTCATGTATGCCTCATTGGAATAAGGATTTGTATTTGCACCGATTGCACCAATACCTTTATGTGTTGGCACAAGTTTTTCAATATTGCCATCTGTATCAAAAAAAATCTTGTCTACAGCGATCTGCCTATTAAAACCACCACCTGAGTTTGGATTATTATGCCGGTGGTAAACCATGTAATAATCATCTCCAATTTGAATAACAGACTGGTGCCCAGGTCCATGAACACTTTTATCTTCATTGGTAACAAGTATCGGACTATTTTTTCCATAGGTAAAACCTTCCATCGGTCCGGTTTTACTCATTACATATTGTACGCGATAAGTGGCATCTTCACATGCACCTGATGAATACGTCAGATAGTAAATGCCTTTTCTCTTGAACATAAATGGTGCTTCAAAAAAATCCTTTGCAATTGTATTCGGAATCTTGCCTGTTTTTGAAAACGTTTTCATATCAGCATTTAGTAATCCAACACCACAACCGTGATCTGGATAAATACCCCAGGTTCCCCAGTACATATAAAACTTTCCATCATCATCTCGAAATGATTGACCGTCTAGTGTAATCACCCCAGGAATAAAATAATTAGGAATCATGGCTTTGCCATCGGGGTTCAAGGGTGTCCAGGGGCCAACTGGTGTATTGGCGGATGCTCCAAAGATTTCAACAGGCTGACAATAATACATGTAGTATTTACCATCATTTCCAAGCGTAACATCAGGTGCCCAGTAAAAATAAGTTGTGGGCCAGTTCATATCCTGCATGGTCCAGTTTACAAAATCTTTAGAAGTCCATACCTGAGAGGGCCCTAGCCCACCGCCATTTCCGTCTGTGGTAGCATAGATATAATACGTGTCACCAAATTTTTTTATCGTGGGATCTGCAAAGTAGCCTGGAATAATCGGGTTTCCGTTTCCATGTGCAGTAGTTGATTGCTTTTGGGCAGTCGTTTGTATAGTCATGCCGATAATCAGAATACTCAGAAGAAATTTGTTCATATTATAACTAATTAAAGAAGTGCACTAATAAATTTCAACTTCGTAAAGACCACTAAAAGATTTGGTAGATACATGTTCCATTGTAATTCTGATTCTCTCTGTTTGCACGGATGTAAATGAGCAAAGATTCAAATCTGCAATGGGGGTTTGTGGCAACTTTATAATGTTTTGGGCGTCTTGCCAATCTTCGCCGTTCCAATATTGAATCCTGTAAGATTTTGGTGGCTTTACACCTCCGTTATCGTTGTAGAAATAAAGATTGATTTTATTTACTGACTGCTTTTTTGTAAAACTGAATTGCACCCAATCACTACTGTTTGGCGATGAATAAGCAGTCCAGCGTCTGTTTGGATTTGTAAACCCATCATTAATAGCAGTTGAGTCGTCGAAGCGGGATTGGTAGGATTTTGTAAAAAGCGCAACAGAACGATGCGCCAAATTATTAGCGCTTACAGGATTTGCAGGCAGCTTGAAATCAGTAATATCATCGCCCCAGGCTTCTATCTCAGATAAGGCAATAGCGGAAGTGCCCTGGGTAGTTAGTAGTAATCTTATTTTATTGGAAGAGATTGCTGGAAAAGAAATACTGTTCGATTTATTTGTCTGCGCTTCCGCGTAACTTCTTTTTTGGAATGGTATGTCTATCCAACTTGCATTGTTCCAATACTGCAATTTGTATGATTGTGGTGCTTTAATAGCAGCTGTACGATCTTCAACAAAATATAGTTTGATGTTATTGACAGAACGATTGACACCAAAATCCACTTCGGCCCAATAAGCTTTTTCGTCACTTAATGTAGTAGCCCACCGATTTGGAGTAGTGGATAGGTACCAGTATTGTCCATCATTCAGTTTTGATGCGTATGACATTCCAGTGCCAGCGAAGGAAGTAGTTATGTGTGGATAATAATTGCGGGGTTCATTATTTACTGCATAATTCGATTGGCGAATATTAGTTGTTTCTCCTTTCTGTTTTAAGGGTGCTTTTAAAAGGCCAATGCGCGGTGCTGAAGCAATTAGTTTACCATTAGAAAAAATAAGTAATCCTTTTCCTTTGTTATATTTTTTACCGGTTTTATCCCAGATGATGGTTACATCATTCCCATGGTATTTTACATTTTCCAAACAGGCAAAAGCCCAATCAGCCGGAATCAGAGGGTTCAACTCTATTGAATCGGTGCTTTTTGGTTGCAGACCCATTAAGCCTGTAATCACTAGGTCAATATAAGAAGAGTGTAAATAGTGTTCGCTATGTCCTATAATTGCATGACCATCCCATGAGCCTGTTTCCGGATGGTTGCCTTCACCGATATAAGGTATTCCTTCTTTCAAATGCGTGTTGGCAAAATTTTGTAATAGCTTCAGGTAGTCTGAATTTGTTACATATGATTGCTTATAATTTCTAAGCAGGTTGCCCATCGCTTTTAATGTTTGCGAAGTTGCGAATGGCCATGCATTGCCACTCCACGCACAACAGTTTTTTGCTACATTATACAATGGATCATGCTTTTCTACAGTAGTTGGCCCGAAAGGAGAATAGAAATATTCCGGGTCCATCAAAAATTTCCATGCCGATTCAAATCCTGCATCTGGCATATTAAAATACCATGGTATAAAACCAATTTCCTCTCGACCATGCGCATTGCCAGCAAATTTGCCGGTTTGGTATGTTAAGCTATTTGCTTTGATACCATCCCTCTCATCATTCTGAAACCTGTGAAAGAAAAAATCACGAGTCGTATCCCAGTTTTTCTTCTGAAAATTTGTTTTGATAACAGAAGCTATTTTTTCAAATAAGCTAACTGTAGCGTAATCTCCTGTAAGTCTTGCAATACTGCTAATGGCATTTGCATCGCCCCACATATAGCTATTTAGTGTAGGCCGGTACCCTGGTGCTCCTTCAAACCATTTTGCTGTTTGGCGGCTATTTATATTAGTTTCCATGCCATCATGCATTCCATCCCATGCAAACATGCCTTCTGATTCTACCCAATGATCTTTTTCCCATTTATGGTAGTTATCTATTAAGTTATCTTTCAATGATACCACCAAGGCTTTATTATATTTCACTTTATACCCGTTCCAAATAGCATCGGCTAGCCAAGTAGAATAATTACGGGGTTGGGCTCCAGGTGTTTTGAACCAGTATTGTGCAAAATCTTCCCAATATCGATTGTCCCGCGCCCATTGTAATTCATTTAGCTGGTGGCCTGCTGCACAACTGATGGTACCATATTTACCAGCCCACCAGGGTCTGTCAATAAATTCAGTAACTGCATAACCAGATGCAGGAGATCCATACACTAAATGCAAAGTGAGGTTATCCCATCGATAATAATAAGTTCGGTCTATATTGCTATCAGGCGTTTCTAAAAAGGGGATATTGCTTTTGTACCATGACCAGTCTTTGTTGTTCCATATATGACTATCAAGTATTTTCTGCTTATTCAATATTTGGGAAGACGACAGTAAAGGGAAAAGTAATGGTAATATGAATGAAAAATAGTTACATGATTTTCGCATGCAGCTAAATTAATCTTAGACTGCTTTCCTACTTCGTTATATTTTAACCTGTTATTGCTAGATTTTGTCTTCTAACAAATACATTTAATACTTCCCAGGTGTGAGGCAATCAAAGCACAGGCTGATGGCATGACCGATTTTTCCACATTCGAATGGGCACATTTGAAGGCTAATCCGCTCGAAGAAATAAAAAGCCTAATCCAACATGTTGCAAAAGAATTTGGTATTGAAAAGGGGCACATCAGGATAGAAGAAAATTTGGAATGCATAGTTCCCCCACTCAATATTGGCGAACCTTCTGTCCCGACTTGATATTTTTAAAGACAATAATGGTCTTAAAAAATAAGTTCAAGAGCTGATTTTTAGGTTGGCTCTTGAACCTGTTTCTAAGATGAGAGAATTAGTTCCAAATCTTTCATAATCTGGTTAGAACTGGCGGTAGCCATCTCAACCAATTATTTTAGAACCCTTAACTAATAAGGGTTTTCTTTTTTGAAAAAGGGTTGGTGGTGGGTTCTCAAATTTAAAAAGAATTTAATGTAAAATCTTTTAATGATTTTATACAAAATAATTGGTAATGTTTTGAGAATATTTATAGTATTGTTTTGCCTTGTTAAAATAATATTAATAAAAAGGATATAAAATTAATATCGGCATAATCCATAATTTTTATTTTAAGAAAACTGCAGTTGTTAGAGGAAAATCAAAAATAGTCACATTGGAAAAAACACAATTTCAATATCGAAAATCTGGTTCTGCTCAAATAACTGCTAATAAAAATGGGGCTATTGTAATAGAAGGTTTAGTTGGAGGGCTTATAACAGATGGTCTTGGATTGTTTGCAGGAACTATCAGAAGTAGTAAATTGATTAATTCGTATTTAAAAATTTCGGGTTTCTTTTTTCTTTTTTCATTCCTACTTGTATTTAAATTAAATGCTCAGGTAAATATTCAAATTTCTGCAGGGTTGACAAAAGACCAAAATTTAGCAACAACAATCCCAAGGGCCACTATCGGCGTTAATAACCTGTATACATTTTCTCTCAAAAAAATCAGTAAGGAAGCCTTGGCTGTATTATGCATTGGTGAGCAAATTTCCATGTTTGAATTAGGTATATATTATACTTTCGAACACAAGAATGGAATTTATTTTCAGGAAGATAAAACCAATTATTATACAAGAGATATATTGGGATTGAAATTAAAATTTCCAAATAATCTGTATTTATACTCAGGTGCTGGGTTCCTTCAAAAAGGGATCCTTAATACATTTCGGGAAAACCATCTCAGAAAGGAATTTGGCATCGGCTATCAATTCCCTAATCTGCATCTCACCATTGATGGTAGCTTTTCGAATATAGTGGGAACTTCTGTAAATATTGGATACGTAATCCCAATCGGACAGTTCAACTGAAATTAAACGCGTGCAGCCTCAAAAGGTTTGTTTTATTGGAGAAACCATCAACCTTTACCACCTTTCAACAATGAGCCATGAGCTTCAAATTGTATTTTAGTCACTACCTACCATTTTGCATTGTCTCCACTTAAATTTGATTATTATTAATTTATAACTAATGTAAATTTAGCAAAGGGGGATGCTTAAAAGTTTTTAGGGGTACAAATCTTGTAGGTTTTCTAATTAATACACTCATTTTCAGTTTTCTATTATAAATTCAATTATTAAATGGTTCCATTACAGGAACACTTTTTCCGAAATATATCAATAACAACTATTATAATCATCATTAATTTGTGGGTTCACAAACATGATTCAGCATATTTAAAAATGAATGCATTTTACATGAAATATTCTCCTAGATTTTTATTTTATATATTGCTCATTACCATTGCTACTTTTTTTTCAATGGATGCAAACTCACAAAAAGCCACTCTACAATGGAAAAAAATGGCCAATGGTGTTTGGAAAGCGGAAGTTGGCAAACCGGAATTAATTAATTTTTTAACTATTTCGGGAGTACATCCAAAAACTGCAGCAATTAATAATATGCCATTGGCTACTTTCCCTATAACAGAAAATGAAATAAAAGTGGAAGTATATGATGGTAAAACGTATTTAAGATTTCCACTTGATAAAAATGAAAAAATATTCGGTTTGGGTTTGAATTTTAAAACCGTTGAACAAAGAGGGCGCATCCTTAAATTACATGAAGATCATTATGGTGGAATAGATAATGGTCGCTCCCATGCGCCTATTCCTTTTTATGTTTCTTCCAAAGGCTATGGCGTTTTCATAAATTCAACTAGATATATTGATATATGGGTGGGTACAGGCGTTAGAGTTGATAGTAAAAATCCACCTGATATTAGAGACCGTAACACTGATTCAAAATGGTCGGCTTCGCCATATTCAGATAATGTAGAGGTTTTAGTGCCAACTGAGGGTGTAGAACTTTTTGTATTTGGAGGCCCCACCACATTAGATGCAGTGAGTAGGTTTAATTTATACCAAGGTGGTGGTTGTCTGCCACCAAAATGGGGTTTGGGATTTTGGCATAGAACCCCTACTTTATTTAATACTGAACAATTATTGAATGAAGTGGAAGGATTTACCAAACATCAATTTCCGTTAACAGTAATCGGTTTAGAACCAGGGTGGCAAAGTAAATCATATCCTTGTACTTATGAGTGGGATAGTAATCGATTCCCTGATCCCAAAGGATTAATTAAAACATTAAAAGACAAAGGCATTTATACTAATCTTTGGATAAACCCATACATATCTCCTGAAGCAAAATTTATGAATGATTTAAAGCCATTCATTGCTTCGCATACGGTTTGGTCGGGTTATATTCCTGACTATTCAATGAAACAAACCAATGCCATTATAGGAAATCATTTAAAGAAAAATTTACTTGATATTGGTGTTAGTGGATTTAAGATGGATGAAAATGATGGCTTTGATTTCTGGTTATGGCCAGATGTTACCAAATTCCCTTCGAAAATACCAGCAGAAATAATGAGACAAACGTATGGGATGATGATGCAAAAATTAAACACGAATTTATATCATGCCAAAAATCAACGAACCTATGGATTAGTAAGAGCAACGAATGCAGGAGCTACTTCTTACCCCTTTGTAATTTATAACGATTATTATAGTCATAGAGATTTTATTACTGCATTAATTAATAGCTCATTCATAGGTACATTATGGACACCTGAAGTTAGAAGTTCAGGTTCTGCAGAAGACTGGCTTAGAAGGATGCAAACAGTTTGTTTTTCGCCCATTGCCATGTTAAACGCCTGGGCAGATGGTACAAAGCCTTGGACATTTCCTGAAGTAGAAAAAGAAGTAGCCGATGTGGCCAATTTAAGAATGCAACTCATCCCGTACTTGTATACTTGCTTTGCGGAATATGCTTTTTATGGTCGTCCGCCAATTAGGGCAATGAATTTAGTGGATGGGTTTTCGGTAATGTCCAAGGAAACAATTGCTACAATAGATTCAGAAAAAAATCCTTATGCTATTGCTTCAAAAAAAGAAATAAAAGACCAATATATGATGGGCGATAATTTATTAATAGCCCCATTATTCACAGGAGAAACCAGCAGAAAAGTTATTTTACCCATTGGCAAATGGTATGATTTTTATACAGGAGAATTGGCGGGGGAATCAGAAATAATTTCAGTAACACCAGGCCTAGCACATATACCCGTTTTTGTTCGGGATGGTGGAATTATTCCAATGGCTGTAACCAATACTATAGCAGAAGGAAAATTCGATTTAGTGATCCGTTATTACGGCCAAAAAGAAGCTACATATCTTTTATATGATGATGATGGCAAAACATTCGATTATGAAAAAGGCGATTTTTCATGGAGAACCCTTAAAGTGAAACGAGATCAAAAAGGAAATTTTCAAGGTACCATTTCAGAAGCTGATAAAGGTAAACCCAACAATATTGGTAAACTCTCCTGGGAATTTAAAACAAAATAAAGGCATAAATCAATTTTGTTTCTTATATTTGTTATAATTAACAAGTATAAGAAACAGAATGACTTATAATCAATTTAGGATAGCGCTTCATGGGTTGAATGTTTTCTCGATAAGAGATGTAACTAAACTATTTCCAAATTTTGATAGTAGGCGGTTAGTAGAATGGCAGCAGAAGGGTTATTTGCAAAAGTTGGTAAACAAATGGTATCTTTTTTCTGATATAGCAATGGATGATTTCTTGCGTTATAGAATTAGTAATTGTTTATACCGTCCTTCTTATATATCCCTTGAATCGGCATTATCGCAATATAATTTAATACCCGAAGGCGTTTATACAATTCAAAATATAACTACCCGAAAAACAATTTTGTATGAAACTGCTATAGGTAGTTTTCAATTTAGGAATTTAAAGGCTAGCGTATTTTTTGGCTACCATGTAGATCGTAATAATAATTTACCAGTGTTAATGGCAGATCCCGAAAAAGCGTTACTTGATTTTCTTTATTTATCGCCTCAAGTTAAAACAATGGCAGATATGCAAGGATTGCGTTTTAATATAATTGAATTGAATAACATTATTAATTGGGAGAAGTTAGAAAAATATGCTGCCTGTTTTGAAAGTGCTGTGTTGAACAAAAGAATATATTTATTGAAGAAATTAATTACCGATGCTAACGCTATCTGAAATAGAAAATAATTATCCTGAAAGTCTTAGTGGATATAAACGATTTATTTTGAGGGAATACCTGCAACATAAATTATTACAAATTATTTTCGACAGTGAGTACGCCAATCAATTTTGTTTTTTGGGTGGCACATGTTTGCGTATTGTACATGGTAATAAACGTTTTTCAGAAGATTTAGATTTTGATAATTTTAAAATGAAAGAAGATGTTTTTGAAGAACTTTCAATTGTTCTAAAAAAGCAGTTAGAAAAGGAAGGATATATTGTAGAAATCAAAACCGCTTTTAAAGGCGCTTATCATTGTTATATCAAGTTTCCTGAAATATTATTCAAAGAAGGTTTGTCGGGGCATAGAGAAGAAAGGATATTAATACAATTAGATACCGAACCACAATATTTTGATTTTGTTCCTGATAAATTTATTTTGAACCGCTTCGATGTGTTCACTCAAATATTTATTACACCACTTGATATTTTACTAGCACAGAAGTTTTATACCATTTGTAACAGGAATAGAAATAAAGGAAGAGATTTTTTTGACGTTGCTTTTTTATTGTCGCTCATTGATAAACCCAATTACAATTATTTGCAATTGAAATTAAATGTGTCGAATGCATCACAACTGAAAGAAATAATATTAGACAGGTGCAGTAAAATTAATATGGATGAAATGGCAAAAGATGTTGCTCCTTTTTTATTTGATTTAAAGGAGGTAAATAAAGTTATTTTGTTTCCTGAACTTATTAAACAGGCGAGGCTTTAAAAAATAATTCACTTTTAATGCTTTACTATAAATTACAAGGTAAAACGAATGACTGATGAAATCCGAATGACCAATCTTTTTTATTCCATCATATTAAACGCTAATTTCGTTTGATTATAGTCGATACACTACCATGAAAAATAAAGCATCCTATTTAATTATTGTTTCTTTATTATTATCTATTCAAATTTTTAGCCAACAAAACTATGTTTCAAAAGTTTGGGTGGCAGATAATGGAGATGGTACTTATCATAACCCAGTTTTGTATTCAGATTATTCAGATCCTGATGCCATTCGAGTTGGTTCGGATTATTACATGACGGCATCTAGTTTTAATTGCACACCCGGCTTACCTATTTTGCATTCTAAAGACTTAGTAAATTGGCGCATTATTAATTATGCATTAAAAAAACAAATCCCCGAAGACGTTTTCAATACACCCCAACATGGCAAAGGAGTTTGGGCACCTACTATTCGGTTTTATAAAAATGAATTTTATATTTTTTATCCCGATCCGGAATATGGTATTTATATGATTAAAGCCAAGGATCCAAAATCAGATTGGAGCAAACCTGTTTTGGTATTACCTGGCAGAGGAATTATTGATCCAACATGTTTTTGGGATGATGATGGAAAAGCCTATTTAGCTGTGGGATGGGCCGCAAGTAGGGCTGGAGTGAATAGTTTAATAACTGTATTCAAATTAAATCAAACAGTTACTAGTGTAATCGACGATGGTAAGCATGTATATGATGGACACGACCTCGATCCTACTATAGAGGGCCCTAAGTTTTACAAACGCAATGGGTTTTATTATATTTTATCACCAGCAGGTGGCGTAGGAACAGGTTGGCAATTAGCACTTCGATCTAAAAATATGTATGGTCCTTACGAAAGAAAAGTAGTGATGGATCAAGGGAGCACTCCAACAAATGGTCCGCACCAAGGTGCTTGGGTAGAAACACAAACAGGTGAATCTTGGTTTTTACATTTTCAAGATAAAGGGGTGTATGGAAGAATTTTGCATTTGCAACCTGTTCAATGGAAAGACAATTGGCCTGTTATGGGTAAAGATGTTGATGGAGATGGAAAAGGCGAGCCCGTGTTAGTGTATAAAAAACCAAATGTAGGTAAAGCCTATCCTATTGAAACTCCTGTAGAATCGGATGAGTTTAATACAGACACACTAGGCCTGCAATGGCAATGGCATGCAAATCCCAAAGTGCAATGGTCTGCATTAATTAGAAATACGGGCTATTTGCGATTATTTGCTATTCCATCCGATACAGGCAGAAATTTATGGACAGTTCCAAATTTGTTGTTGCAAAAATATCCAGCACCCAATTTTACAGCAACAACTAAACTAAAATGGACAACAGATTTTTCTGCAGGAGATAAGAAGAAAGCTGGTTTGTTAGTCATGGGTAATGATTACGCATACTTATCCATTACAAAAAATGCCAATGGCTATTTTGTAAATCAAGTAGTTTGTAAAAACGCCTTGAATGGAATAGATGAACAAGTAATAGCGCAACAATCGGTTAAACAATCAACAGTTTATTTGCGCGTTGCGATCAGCGCACCGGAGGGAACCTGTCAGTTTAGTTATAGTGAAGATGGAACACAATTCCTGCCAATTGGAAAACCATTCATGTCAAAACCCGACAAGTGGATTGGCGCTAAGTTTGGGCTATTTTGTACTGCAACGCCAACTGGTAAAACGGGGTCATTTGTAGATGTAGATTGGTTTAGGGTTACCCAATAAAATCTATTTCCCAAACGCCCCAATATTGCTACTAAAAATTTTCACTGCAATTGCTAATAATATCACTCCAAAAAACTTCCGCACAGCTAATAAACCCGCAGCGCCAAGTGCATGTTCAATCCATTTTAAACACTTTAAAACAATATACACTACAACAAGATTTATTACAATGCCAGATAATATATAGGCTTCGTCAAAGTTTGCTTTTAATGACATGATGGTAGTTAGTGTTCCACTACCCGCAATGATTGGAAAGGCAATAGGAACAACACTTCCAGCATGCGCATCTTTATCACCTTTAAATATTTCGTGGCCCAATACCATTTCTAATCCTAATAAAAATATTACAATGGAACCTCCAACGGCAAAGGAGCGAATGTCTAATCCAAGAATTTTTAAAAAGGGTTTGCCAGCAAATAAAAATAATATCATTAATGCACCAGAAACAAAAGTGGCTTGAAAAGACTTAATGCCACCCATTTTGTCTTTCAACGAAATTAATAGCGGAATAGATCCTACAATATCAACAACAGCAAAAAGTGTAAAGGTTACGGTTAGCAATTGATCGAAATGAAATTCCATAAATCGTTTTTTTAGGTATTACTGATTTAAGTAAAGCTTGGTCGATGCTGCTCTTTATTTGATGGCTCAATATTATGCAATAGTTCGTAAGTAAATACTTCATTATCAAGTTTAATTTTTACAACTGCCCCATAATGTAATTGAAATGCACTAAAAGAACTTTCTATTGAAATGGAGCCAATATGCGATAGTATGCTTCTTAAAACACCACCATGTGCTACAATAGCTGCAGATTCGCCAGTATTACAAATAGCAGTGAAACGATCAATGACTCTTTGGTATAGTTGTGCATAGCTTTCTCCGCCTGGTACTTGAACGTGCACAAAATTATCCATCCAGGGTTGTATTTCGGCTTTTGGAATATTATCCCATTCTAGCATTTCCCATTCTCCACAATTCAATTCCATTAAATCATTATGCCATTCAATGCCATGGCTTGGAAATAATATATTGGCTAATTTGGCACAGCGTTGTAATGGGCTGCTATATACTTTTATTATATTAGTTGGAATATGTTCCAAAATTGCATTAGCCTCCTCAATAAAACTTTCAGTTACATCTAAATCGGTTTGCCCATAACAGGTGCCTTTTGCAACTAATGGGGTAGTATGTCTGATCAAAAATATTTCCATGGCACGAATTACTGAAATTTAAACTAAACAAATTCATTAATTGGCAAAAAAAATTGCTATTCGTGCTTATACTACCCGTATTCGTTTCATTTGTGGGAAG